>ERZ795049.107-NODE-107-length-124360-cov-18.712570_pt1 | contig 124360 bp, 123 predicted proteins | sample MGYA00375133_ERZ795049 | MGnify/ENA primary metagenome ERZ795049 (study PRJEB30178, sample SAMN05720147) | activated sludge metagenome | isolation source: anaerobic digester from wastewater treatment plant | place: Japan | collected 2015-04-20 ...
TTAAATTGTCACCCCAAAATTATAATAATTATTTTGTATTTCCAACACAAAATATTAAAAAAAAAAATAAAAAATTATAATTATTAGGATAATTTTTGCTTATAGTCCTCAAATTGAAAGCTTTTAAGGAGTAAAAATTCGTCGTTTTCTGTCCACACGGCAATATGCGGATGTTGAATGCCATTAAAAAAAGTTGTTTTAACCATAGTGTAATGAATCATATCTTCAAAAACAATGCGCTCTCCTACTTCCAACGGTTCATCGAAAGCGTAATCGCCCATTCCCATATAATCGCCGGCTAAACAAGAAGCACCTCCCATACGATAAATAAATTTATCGTCCAATCGAGGGTTTCTTGCATTAATAATAGAAGGTTTATAAGGCATTTCAAGACAATCGGGCATATGACACGAAAACGATACATCTAACATAGCTATTTGTAAATTATCTTGAGGAATAATATCTTGTATAGTCGAAACTAAATAGCCTGTGTGCCAACCAACAGCCTCGCCAGGCTCTAAAATTATTTCTTCTAAATTGGGGTATCTTTTTCTAAAATCTTTTAACATTTTCACTAAATGTTCTACATCATAGCCTTCTCTTGTAATGAGATGTCCTCCTCCCATATTTATCCATTTTGCTTGGCGTATAAGACTGCCGAATTTTTCTTCAATAGCATGCAATGTTCGCTCTAAGACATAGCTGTCATTTTCACATAAAACATGAAAATGCAGACCTTCAATCCCTTTCGGAAGTTGTTCGCCTAATAAGCGACGAGGGATTCCTAAACGAGAGCCGGGCATTCCCGGATTGTAAATATCCGTACTTACTTCGCTATATTCCGGATTAATACGCAATCCAAGTGAAACTTTCTTAGAAAAATCTTTTGCTTGTCGGTAAAAACTCGCATACTGAGATAAAGAGTTAAAAGTTAAATGACTGCTATAGATTAACAAGGTTTCAAATTCTTCTTTTTTATAAATAGGACAATAAGTGTGAGCCTCACAACCCATTTCTTCAACAATCAAGCGAGCTTCGTTTAAAGAACTTGCCGTAGCTCCACTTAAATATTGAGCTACTAAAGGAAATACATGCCAAAAAGCAAAACCTTTTAACGCACAAATAATTTTCACATTGGCTTCTTGTTGTATCAGATTGAGTATTTGCAAATTAATACGTAATGCACGCTTATCTAATACATAAGCCGGAGATGGAATTACTTCAAAATCTATAGCCATATCTTTTTATTTTATATAAATAATATACAACACTTCTTCGCTATAATAACGGGCTCCCGGATAATTGTCGGTATAATCAAGATTTATCCAATAATCGTTATTTTTATCTATTCTATAATAAATTTTCTTATTGTCTATTTCTTCGTCAAAAATAGAATAAATAGCACTTGCATAATTATCAAAACTTTTTTTATCTCCACAGTAGAGTTCGGGATAGACATGTTTAGGTGCCCAAATAATTCGGACATCAGCTCCTATTGCTTTAAATATTGAAGCCATCATAATGCTATAATCATCACAATCGCCTGCCATTAATTGTATTGTTTCCTGAGGAGGAGCAAAATAATCAAAATCTTTAGGGTCATTGACATATTTAAAATTTTCACGAATATATTTAAACAAAGACATTTGCCGACATATTTGTCGGAATTTAAAATAATAATCGTCAAAATATAAAAGCGACTTCTCAACAGCAAACGCACGAACAAGCGAATCTTTATAATTTACCTTTTGTTGCATACGCTGTTGCATGCTAATATGAGGAACAACAACATCTACCGCCGGCTTGATGGCTACTTGACTTGATATACTCGTAAATAACTGAATTACATTTATTTGAGCATTGGTATAAATTGTTCTCATCGACCAACTATTGGTAAAAGACGAATACAGTACTATACAGACCAAAAGACTTAGATATAGTAATAGTATAAAAAGAAAGCGTTTGACTATACGAATAAGTACAAATTGTAAGAGTACAAAAAACACTAAAGTAAATAAAATCAAATCTATCTGTGTAGTTTTAAAATAAATAGGAGGAAAAAATTGTACGATAAAAGCAGCTAAAAAAAGAGAAAAAAGAATGTTAACAAATATTAATCCTATTACTCGAAAAAATGATTTTTTCTTAAATGTTTTCTTAGATACGTTCATGTTTTGTCAGATTCATTATTAGTAATAAGATTTTCTAAAATGCTCGTTGTATCTTCCCATTTATAATTTTGTCTTACAAACTGATAACCATTAGTTGCTATCTCTTGATAAAAATCGGGCTGCGACAACAACTTATTTATATTAGTAGCATAATCCAATGGGGAGTTACAAATGAGCATATTTTTTTTCTCTCCACTATTTAACGGCGCACTTGCCAATACAGATGTTACACAAGGTAAACGCATTGCCATAGCTTCTAGTAATTTATTTTGCAATCCCGTTCCTAAACGCATAGGAGCCATAAAAATACGCGACATAGCATAATATTCTTTCATATCATTAACCCATCCTGTTACTATAATATTTTCGTTTTGAAGGACTAACACTTTTGAAGAAGGATTGGCACCACAAAAAGCCACTCTAATTGTCGGGTGTTTTTCTTTTATAAACGGAAGAATCTCTTGTGAAAAATAAATAGCCGCATCTATATTAGGATAATAAGAAAAATTGCCCGTAAAAATCAAATCAAAATGTTTTTCTTTTTCTATAGGACTAAAAACAGAAAAATCTACTCCATTAGGAACAACCGTAATAGTTTCGGCTAACGGATGATTGATATATAAACTATCTATTTTTGTAATCATAGTTCTATTATCAAAATAATCGAAAATATCTCTTTCGTATTGTTGCAATCGCTTCATTTCCATACGAAAGAAAATACGTTTCCAAAAAGAGGATTTTTCCATTATACGCTCCGCACCTTTTGAAAATGCATCTTGATAGTCAATGGTTTTTTTTACCTTGCAATACTTGACATATTCTGCTGTTCGAATTAACTGACTATAAATATGGTCCGGTTGAATTGTCGCTATTAGTCGGAGAATTTTTTTATGAATAGCAGCATTATAAAAATAGCCGCATTGCAAAGGTTTTCCTTGAAAGAAAAAACGCAATACATTAATTATAATAGACCATTTGGAAATAGAATAAATATAAATTTCTTTGCAATATTTTTCTAAAACACTTTTCGCATCAGGATGTAGGGCGACATCATTCAGTGCGCACAGATAAATTTCATGGCGTTTTGATAGTTCCCTTATTTGATTGAAAGCACGTAGTTTATCCCCTTTTTCAAGCGGATAAGGAACTCGCGAAAGTATAACAAATATTTTCAAGATAGCAATTCGTTTTTATGTCTTAATTTCGTTTGCAAAATTATAATATTTATCAATTGATTTTTCGACTAATAACAATCTATTCATCTTCCTTTTCTTTTTTCCCTTCCCAGTCATGGGTTTTTAAAAATTTATTTTTCAATTGTACCGATGCAAGTTTATAAGTAAACGAAGGTAAATCCTTGGTTGACTCTAATTGACGCTTCTTCTGTGGTGTGTTTTTTAATATGTCATTGAACTTTCCTATCGAAGAGCAGACTTGCATAGAATTGGATGCTCCTGTATAATTAAAGTAAAACCAATCAGAACCAACTTCAAAATATATTTGAATATTGGTTTTATTACTTCGTTTTTGTATTTCAAATAAACCGGGAACATATTTATTAACCTCTCTTTTTCCACAAACTGCAATTCCTATATTACTTTTGCTGTTAAACGATTTTGTTGACTGATTCCATTCTAATTCAATATCTGCAAATAAGAAAGGCATTTGCAACTTTTTAGGTAATCTTTTAAAGCGGTAATATTGTGCTAATTCAGGATATGATTTTTTGAAATCGGCAGGACCTAATAGCTTCATTAATGCATGTTGATAGTTTTCGTTTTCAACGATATCAATTCCTTCTAATTGATAAGAACCATCTACGGTCTCTGCTAAAATACGCATACAATCATCATTGAAAAAGAAATCCATAGCCGCTGCTATGCGAATAAGTGCCGAATCATTAATCATGTAATTCGTAATGGTTCCTACAGGAATAAAACTTACTCTTCCTAAATTGGTTCCTAAGTCTAAATTTCCACTTCCTCTTGCTATACAATTATTTTTTTCGAGTAAAATAACATTTCCTTCGGATTCGAGATTTTCCAGTTTTTCTTTATCTGCTACTACAAATGACTCTAATTCCTTGTTAAAAGTCAAATATCCTTGTACATCAATATATGCTGCATTGTTTACTGCATTTTTTGCTCGAGCAAAAGCAGTATATATATTACCACTTCTATCGGAAGCGATAGCAGCTACTACTTTTCTATTATTTATATCTTTAATATCTTCATTGATAGGGATAAGTATAGAATCCGGGTCTATTTTTCCATTGAATCGAATAGCAACGGAAGAGGTATCGCAAGCATGCAATAACTTTACCCCTCCTTGAAACGTAAGAAATTCGTCTTCTGCCGACAATAACGCTTCTCCATTAAACGAAAAATGAGGGCTTAAGGTAAATATGCTGCTATCACCGGCAATAACAGCTCTTCCTCGTGTTAAATTACTGCGATTTACCCATAAAGAATCAAAAAAGAGAAGTTGTGTTTCTTTATTTTCATCTATATAGTTATAGTATCCCTTCCCATCGTAACTGTTTCTTGATTGTATTTGTGCCGTAGCATCAAATATTTTATAATATTCCGTATCCGTATTTGCTAATATCTTTGCTTTTTTTAATGTTCCGATTTCAGCTCGTTTATATATTTTTACAATACCTTCCTTAGGGAAAATTGCTGCGTCGGCAACATCAATAAATCGTACTCCTTCGGCTTTAATTTCATATTTTTTTAAATCGTAAGTTGCTTTTTTAGTGGTAAATCGCAATGAATCTTGAGCAGGATGTGTTGACGTTAACTCATTACCATAAGATTTCATTTGATACAATTCTTGAATATCTGTGGCATTCAAATCTACTTCCGCATAAGGATCATCGTATTTAAACGACAAATTATCTTTATCCATTAACCATTCAAATTCAAGAGAACGCGTGTAAAACATATTAATTGGAAATGTGATATAAGATGCCGTTCCATTAGAGACAAAATTCCCAAATCGTTTTTCAAAATCTATATGCGTCTTATGGTCAAAAGCACTGATATGATAATCGTTCATAAGCGTATCTTTTAATCTAAAATTCAAATGGTCAGCCTTTAACTCATGGTGTAAAAAAGTATAATCTCTACTTGCTAATTCAGCTATTCCATACTTCATATTTCCTGCTCCCGTTACTCCATTCGTAGAAACGACTAAACGTCCATTAAGAAAAGCTTCGTTATACATACAAAAAGGGGTTTTTCCACTTCTAACATGCATAGCATCTTGATAAGGCTCCCAATGCACATATACATTATTTGCATTTACAGAAGGAAATTCATTTCCAATATTTTGTTCTTCTATTCGATAATTTTCAAAGTATCCGTTCATAGAGTCGAGGAAAAACACTAAATCTTTTCCTTCTCCATGCGACTGACTGTAATCTAATGTACCGCTACCTCTTAGCCCTTGATTACTTAAATCAATTTTATTTGTAAACATCCCTTTTCCATAGTAAGCAGGCGCTCCTGAAGCTCCGGTATTATAGATAAATCCTAAAGAAAAATCAGGTCTTACTTTCAATGGTTTATGAATATCCGGAAAAATTCCGTCGGAATATAAATATCCGTTAAACAACAACGAGTCCGTATTGTAATTGTCCATATGTGTTATTGTAAACAAATCAACATAATAATAAAATCGATTTCTATCATAAACACCATTGTACACAAAATCATGATCGTAATATACTTTTCCGGGGGATTTACTTTCAAAATAGGGATAGCGGGGAAAACTTAATCTACTGGATTTATTGTTTTGCTGATCAATATACAAGGTTCCTGAAATATCTTCAATATAACTCTGTACACGATGTAAAGGATATCCTCTATAATCCGGGATTACACTTTTATCTTCTACATATAACACGATTGAATCGATAACAGCAAAATCCATTTTGAATTTTTCATAAGAAAATTTACAATTGCTTGCCCAAAAATCGAATAATCCTGCTTCTACTTTTCCATGGAACATAAAATCTCGATTTTTTTGCATAATTATTTTTTTATCACTTGGGAAAATATTTACTATCTGAGTATCACTCACTACGATTAATTCTACCCCTTTGATAGTAAGGTCGTAATTAAGTAAACTTAAACTTGCATTGCTCATATGAGACGGAACCGACGAGATAAATCGTAAAATATCGTAATCTTTTTTCCCTATTTCATTCATCAAATAATTGCCTAATTTATCATGATAAAAGATTTCATCAGTTAACATATTGTAATCCACAAATCCATATTCAACTAATTGAAACAAAAAGCTTCTTACGTCGCTTTCAGAGTACTTGAAAAAATCGGCAATTTCTTTCAGACTTCCTTTTCTTGTACTATTTAAACGAAAAAATTCATAAAGGGTGTGCATGGGATTAGTCCTACTAAAAACACGTACTTTATCTATCCTATGTTGTTCGAAAAAATTAATCGATTCAAAGACAGCAGTATTAATCCCCCCTGTTGCAGGAAGAAATTTAAATTCTATTGCTTCTTCGTTTAAATTCCAATAAAGTGCTTCCGAATATATTTCAAGTTGGTGATAAGTATCATAAAAAGGCATACGTTCCGAACCGTTTTCTCCACGGATTAGCCATACTTCTTTTTTAGGAACACTATAACGTAAATGTATAGCCGAATGATAAATAGAATCTTTCTTAAGATACACTATCGTATTACATAAAGCAGATTCAATGACATTTTCTTTTAATAAAAATGAAGTGGATTTTGTGCTAATTACTGTTTTTCCTTCTCGTTTAAAATGTATTTGTGCTAAAAAATCTACACTTCCCTGTCCTATAAAAGATTTTCCTTTTACATAAATACCTCCGCGATAATCAACATTTTCATATAAATCTTTAATAGTGATAAACTTATTATAGGATGTAAAACGAGGATAGGTTGCGTTGTCGGGCGTTACCGTTGTTGTAACTGCTTTTTCTTCTAATTTTCCGAGTAAAGGGGCGGAAAAATATTTTTTATTGTAATAAACAGTGTTTTCAGCATCAATGGAAGGACTTTTTAAAGTAATAGTAAAAAGGGGAATTTCGGCATAAACTTCGTTAGGGTCTAATCCTACTCGAGACCAATCAACTGTCCCGTTTTTACCATGAAAAATCAACGTGCTTGGGTAAAAAACTCCCGCCGTATTTTTAACCAATAAACTATCTTTATCATTTGTAGCCAATAAATCCAAAGACGGAAATATAATTTTAGGCAAGCTATCGAAATCAAAATAATATGTATTGCAATTTTCCGCTATCCATCGTGTGCCTGTAAAGGTATTTAAAATATTGTTTTTCAAAAAATCTGAATACAACTCCAACAAACCCACATATTTATTCGCTTCTTTTTCTATATGATACTGTAAACATTTTATAAACTTCTGAAAATTTCCATCGGAAGGATAGGTTACTACAAGCTCGGAATAAGTACTGATAAATGTTGCAAAATGAGGAAAAGGTTTCATTTTCTTTTTCAACATTCGGTTAGCAATTTCAATAAATGCTTTTTGTTCTTTTTCCGATAAATTACCCCAAAATATTGGAAAAAATGTTTTCATACTATCAATCCCATCTTTATACGATTTGCTAGCACTTTCAAAAAAAGACAGCATTTCGGGAATAGTATACTCAGGTTGAGAAGAAAAGCTATTAAACACTTGGCTTTTGACATTTTGTGTAAAAACAAAAAACACACAAAAAAGAAGACCTATTTTTTTCATTATCAATATATATTATTTATCAATCAATTGTTTACACACAAGATTTAGCTCGATTTTAATGTTATTTAATATTTTTTTCTATCCATTTTCTTGCGTTAATAAATGCCTCTATCCATGGCGACACTTCGTCCTTTCTCCTATTTTCAGGATAATAAGCCCATTGCCATGGGAAAATAGCTCTTTCCAAATGCGGCATCATTGCCAAATGTCTTCCATCAATGCTGCAAATAGCAGCAGTCTGATAAGTAGAGCCATTAGGGTTGCCCGGATAGCTATCGTAACTATATTTCATCGGAATGTCATAGGTGCTTTCTTCATAGGGTAAGTAAAAATTTCCTTCTCCATGAGCTATCCATATTCCTAAGCGACTTCCTTTCATTGCAGAAAGCATTACCGAATGAGAGGGCAAAATATCTACATTGACAAATGCCGATTCAAATTTCTTAGATTCGTTGTGCATCATTTTAGGTTTTTGTTCATGTTGAGGATAAAGCAAACCTAATTCCACCATCAATTGACAACCATTGCATACTCCCAACGATAATGTATCGTTTCGCTCATAAAAATCTTTTATTGCTTTATTTGCCTTTTCATTAAAAGTCAAAGCTCCCGCCCATCCTTTTGCTGAACCTAACACATCCGAATTAGCAAATCCTCCCGGAAAAACCAACATGTTTATCTCTTTCAAATCTTCTCGTCCTTCTATTAAATCGCTAACATGCACATCTTTTACATTGAATCCCGCCAAATAAAGTGCGTATGCCATTTCACGATCTCCATTGGTGCCTTGTTCTCGTACAATGGCTGCGTTTATTTTTCGCTCCGTCAGTTGCATTTTTCCGGTGAATGAAGGTAGAAAATCAAAAAACAATGACTGTTGATGATAATTTTCATAACGTTCTTTTGCTTTTTGTTCCCCGCTTTGTTTAGTGTCGAACAAATAAGATGTTTTAAACCAAATATTCCTAAAATACGACAAATCAAAAGTGTGATTTGAGTTATGGTGTTTCAATCGTAATTTTTGTTCTTCGTTTTTTGTCTCTACTACCTGCCCTATTGTATGGAAACGAATTTCTTCTTTTTGTAAATAATGAGAAATTGAATCGGCAGTATCCACTTGAATGACAATTGCAGGATTTTCGGCAAAAAGGATTTTAATTATATCTTTTTCCGTGAAATTAGCTAAATCAATATTTAAAGAAATTCTTTTATCCGCAAAACTCATTTCCATTAAGGTTGTTATTAGTCCTCCGGCAGATACGTCATGTCCTGCCATTATTTTTTCTTCTTTAATTAATGTTTGAATTACATTGAAAACCTTTTTAAAATAAGCTGCATTTTTAACTGTCGGTGCTTCATCCCCGACAGAATTAAACACTTGAAACAAAGCACTACCACCAAGTTGCATATTGTCAAAAGACATATCTATATAAATGATTTCAGTGTTTTGTTCGTTTTTAAAAACAGGATTAACGATTTTTTTAACATCTTCAACCTCTCCCACTGCCGTTATAATGACTGTTCCGGGTGAGTACACCTCTTCTCCGTTGGGATACTTCTGTGTCATTGATAAAGAGTCTTTTCCTGTAGGAATATTAATTCCTAAATCGCAAGCAAAATCGCTCACAGCTTCTACAGCCGCATATAAACGAGCATCTTCTCCTTTGTTTTTGCAGGGCCACATCCAATTAGCACTCAACGAAATTCCTTTTAATCCATCTGTAAAAGGTGCCCAAATACTATTGGTTAATGCTTCCGCTATCGATAAAACTGAACCGTGAATAGGATTGATAAGAGCTGCTATCGGTGCATGACCTGTAGCCACTGCAATTCCCGCTTTTCCCTGATAATCAATAGCAACAGCACCTAAATCGCTAAGGGGTAATTGCAACGGACCACAACATTGTTGACGTGCAATTTTTCCCGTTACGGAACGATCTACTTTATTGGTTAACCAGTCTTTACATGCTACGGCATCTAAACTCAATACTTTTTCAATGATTGTTTCAAGTGGTTCATTTATTTTAGGTAAAAATGAAAATTCGGTATTTAAGGTCTCGTCGGTAATAATGGTTTTAGGGGGATTTCCAAACATGTCTTCGATTGCCAAATCAATGGGATTTGTACCTTTAAAGGAAAAGACCAAGCGTTCATCTCCTGTAGCTTTGCCGACAGTATACATAGGTGCTCGTTCGCGTTTAGCTACTTTTTGTAATAATGTCAAATCATTCTCTTTCAGCAATAGTCCCATACGTTCTTGAGACTCATTCCCAATAATTTCCTTCGCCGATAAAGTGGCGTCTCCTATAGGAAGTTTTTCTATTGCTATTTCTCCTCCTACATCTTCCAATAGTTCCGATAAACAATTTAAATGACCGCCGGCTCCATGATCGTGCAGCAATCGTATGGGATTGTTTTCCGACTCAGCCATTGCACGTATTGTATTGAACACTCTTTTTTGCATTTCAGGATTAGAGCGTTGTATTGCATTTAGTTCAATATGAGAAGAGAACTCTCCCGTTGCAACAGACGATACGGCTCCTCCGCCCATTCCAATCCGATAATTGTCTCCGCCTAACACAACTACTTTATCGCCTACCTCTGCGGCTTTTTTCATTGCATAATTTTTATTGGCATGACCTATTCCTCCAGCCAACATTATTACTTTATCATAGCCATATTGTTTTTCATTTTCTTGATGTTCAAAGGTAAGCAAAGAACCGTTTATCAAAGGCTGTCCAAATTTATTTCCAAAATCGCTGGCTCCATTCGAAGCTTTTATCAATATTTGTTCCGGCGATTGATACAACCATTTACGTGGAATAATTGCATTTTCCCAATGCTTTTTGTCGTCCATGCGAGCATAAGATGTCATATATACAGCTGTTCCTGCCATTGGAATACTTCCGATTCCACCTGCCATCCTATCGCGAATTTCTCCTCCGGAACCCGTAGCTGCTCCGTTAAAAGGCTCTACTGTCGTTGGAAAATTATGTGTTTCTGCTTTAATAGAAATAACCGTTTGTATTGTTCTTTCTTCAAAAAAATCGGGATTATCTTGTGTTTTTGGTGCAAACTGTTGAGAAATTGGTCCTTCAATAAATGCTACATTGTCTTTGTAGGCTGAAACTATTTTGTTGGGATTTTTTTTGGAAGTTTTTTTAATCAACCCAAATAAAGACATCGGCTTCGTTTCTCCATCAATAATATAAGTTCCATTAAAAATTTTATGTCTACAATGTTCCGAGTTTACTTGTGAAAATCCGAACACTTCGGAATCGGTAAGTTTTCTTCCTAATTTCAGTTCTAATTTTTCTAAATAAACAATTTCATCTTCACTCAATGCCAATCCTTCTTCAGCAGTATAAGCTCTTATGTTTTCGACAGATAGAACAGGTGCCGGCTGTAAGTTAACTTCAAAAACAGTTTGATTCGGATTAACATAAATCTGCTGTAACATAGAGTTGTATATGGTTTTAGCATAAGCCAATACATCTGTCTGAGGCGACAAAGGCTCCACCTCCATTAATTTTTCTATTCTCTCTATTCCTTCGACACCCATGTTTTGTGTGATTTCTACAGCATTGGTACTCCATGGCGTAATTATTTCGCTACGAGGACCTATAAATACTCCCGTTAGTTCTTTCTCAGGATTTAATGTAGCTCCGGAAAACAACCATGTTAGTTTTGAAATTTCTTCTTTTGAAAATAGGTGATTTGTTTGAACAACAAATAGTGTTTTATTTTTCTGAAAATATACAATCATTTGAGTTGCAACATTAGTATATAATATCTTGTGTTATATAAAAATACGAAAAACAGATTGTTTCGTATCGAAATAGCTTATTTATTTTTAAAATCAATATTATCAATGTCCATAAAGTGATCATAATCGAATAAAGAACTGATAGAACTGCTGGTTACCACTCCATCAATAACTCTAGCAAACAATTTATCTATAGACAATACCGTGATTTTATTTAAAGTTCTTTTTAACGGAATGCTATCGGTTGTTATTAATTCTTCCAAAGCCGACGCTTCGATGTTCTCGTAAGCATTACCCGATAAAACAGGATGTACACACATAGCACGAACGCTTTTAGCTCCCAAAGATTTAATGGTATTCGCAGCCTTACAAATCGTTCCGGCAGTATCAATAATATCATCGACTATTACTACATTTTTATTTTGCACATCCCCTATTATTTGTAAAGAACCGACGACATTGGCTTGAGGTCGTTGTTTAAAACCGATAGCAAGGTCAGCTCCCAAATATTTGGCATAAGAGGCTGCTCTACGTGTTCCTCCCGTATCGGGCGAAGCCAAGCAGAGATTTTCAAAGTTTCTTTGTTTTAAATAGGGTAAAAACAAACGAGATGCAAATACATTATCAACGGGTACATCAAAAAATCCTTGAATCTGATCTGCGTGTAAATCCATAGTAATAATACGGTCGGCACCCGCAACAGTCAATAAGTTAGCCACTAATTTAGCTCCGATAGACACTCTGGGTTTGTCTTTTCTATCTTGTCTTGCTATTCCGAAATAAGGGATAACAGCTATGATACGATGTGCAGAAGCTCTCTTTGCCGCATCTATCATATATAATAATTCTAAAAGATTATCGGCAGGCGGAAATGTTGATTGAATGATAAACACATCACACCCTCGCAAATTTTCACAATAAGAAGGTTGAAATTCTCCATCGCTAAAGACAAGAACTTCTACATCTACTAATTTTTGATTATAGGCTTTTGCTATCTTTTCGGCGATAGTCTTACTCGCTCTACCTGAGGCTATTTTGACTTTTGACGACATTGTTATTGCTTTAATTTATTATTTTCCAAAAATAGAAAAAACTTTCTATATTTAAAAGTGTTATTTGTACTTTTTTCTAACAATTTTCTGTGTATTATTCAATATGCAATAAATAATTTTGGAAGATTAGCTTGTTTTTTCAATTCATTTTTTTTGATTTTGTAATGAGAATATATAAAAAAAGAGAGTGTTTTTTTAACACCCTCTTAGCTATATTGCTCTGTTTTTTAATTGCTTTCTTTAATTTTAGAAAAATACAGATTTAAATTTTCCATTTTTAATATATAGTAATCTTTTTGAGATACAAAATCGAAAGCTTCCCCCGTTTCCAATACAAATTTTGCAGTCGTATCATTTACTTTTTTATAAGTATACGCTGCTTTACCAGACGAAACACCATCTACATCAATGAATTCTATTATAGAATCCTGAATAATTAATTCCGATGGCAATAAATCTTTCCATGATAGATTTGTATCCAATAAAGCGAATAGAAAAAGTGGATTTTCCGAAACAAGACTCGTAGTAAGCTCTTCACTGTCTTGCAAAGACATATTTTTTTCAGTTAAATCCAACAGTAATTCATACCGACCTACCGGTGTGGTTCGTTGTTCGTTACACGAAAATAATACAATACTGAAAAATATTATTTTTATTATTACTTTGTTCATACTCATAGCATTTTATTTTAAATGATTAAACAATTTATTTTATTTTTTTACGGCTTTTTCGTTTTCATTACCTTGTGTGCATACTTACATATTTCCACTGATACAACCTATTTAACGTTTGTTTTGTAAAAATAGTATTTTTAACTAAAAACTTATGGAACAGTAGTTTATTTCAATTTTTTTTGAAAAATTTTTACTCCTTACAATTTAAATAGCATAAAAAAAAAGGCGTTATTAAAAAAAACAACGCCTTAATCTATTAATTTTTGGTTAATTTATTCTTTTTCCGTAGGTGTTTCGGTTGTAGGTTCATCTTCAGTAGCTGCTTCTTCTTTTATTTCTTCAACTTCTTCAGCAGCTTCTTTAACTTCTTCTTTTACCTTTTCCTCTTTTTTAACTTTTTTCTCTTCAACTTTTTCTACTTCAGCTTTTTCCTTTTCAACTTTTTTTTCTTCAACTTCTTCTACTTTTTTTACTTCCTCTTCTTTAACTTTTTTATCTTCTTTTTCTTCTACTTCAGTTGTTTCTACTTCAGCTTCTGTTTTCTCAGTTGTTTTTTCTTCTACAATTGGTGTTGTTGCGGATGTTGTTTCAAGAGCTTCTTTTTTACCTTTACCTCTACCTCTACGAGTTGTTTTTGCTTTCGCTTTTTTAGCACCTTTGCTTTGCGTATAGTTGTCGTTATAATCTACTAACTCAATAATACACATTTCGGCACCATCGCCTATACGAAATCCGGTACGTAAAATACGTGTATATCCGCCCGGTCTATCGGCAATTTTCGGCGAAATTTCTCTAAACAATTCAGTGATTGCTGCTTTATCTTGTAAATAGCTAAACACAATGCGTCTTGAATGAGTGGAATCGGTTTTTGCTTTTGTAATTAACGGCTCTATGTATTTTCGAAGTGCCTTGGCTTTAGCTACTGTTGTAGTTATCCTTTTGTGCATAATTAAAGATGTTGCCATATTGGATAACATCGCTTTTCGATGAGCACTTTTTCTACCTAATGATTTTACTTTTTTCCCGTGTCTCATATCTCTATTCTTTTTCTAAATCTAATTTATATTTTGCCACATTCATTCCAAATTCCAATCCTCTTGATTTAACAAACTCTTCCAATTCGGTCAATGATTTTCTTCCGAAATTTCTAAGTTTTAACAAGTCGGACTTATGAACTGCAACTAAATCGCCTAAGGTTTCTATATCGGCAGATCTTAAACAATTCAATGCTCTTACAGAAAGCTCCATATCTACCAATCTCTGTTTCAATAGTTTTCGGATATGCAATGAGGTTTCATCAAATTCTTCACTTAAAGATAATTCGTCAATATTCATTGTTATTCTTTCTTCAGAGAAAAGAATGAAGTGATGTATTAAAACTTTAGCTGCTTTTTTCAATGCTTCTTTCGGATGTACCGAACCGTCGGTTGTAATTTCAAAAATCAATTTTTCAAAATCGGTTTTTTGCTCTACCCGATAGTTTTCTACTCTGTACATAACATTTTTAAGCGGTGTATGAATAGAATCTAATGCTATAACTCCAATTTCATTATGTGCTTGTCTGTTCTCTTCTACCGGTACATAACCGCGCCCTTTGTCAATAGTTAATTCTATATCCAATTTCACACTTGGCTCCATAGTACAAATATGAAGATCTTCGTTTAGCACTTGGAATCCGCTTAAAAAGTCATTGATATCGCCTGCTTTAAATTCGTTTTGTCCTACAATAGTAAAACTAACTTTTTCATTTGTTTGATTTTCAATTTTACTTTTTAATCGAATTTGTTTTATGTTCAGAATAATATCTGTAACATCTTCAAGAACTCCGGGTATTGTTGAGAATTCGTGCAATACTCCTTCTATTTTAATAGATGTGATTGCGAATCCTTCAAGAGAAGATAAAAGTACTCTGCGTAAAGCATTTCCTATTGTAACTCCATAGCCGGGTTCTAAGGGTCGGAATTCAAAGACTCCAAAATAGTCATTGGCTTCCAACATTATTACTTTATCCGGTTTTTGAAAAGGTATTATAACCATTTTATTATATTTTTTTTATTTATTATTAACTTAGTTTTTATTTAGAATATAACTCTACAATCAACTGTTCTTGAATATTTTCCGGTATCATATCTCTTTCGGGAATCATCATGTATTTTCCTGCCATGCTGTTACTATCCCACTCTAACCATGGATACCTGCTTGCCGAATGTCGACTTAAAGATTCTTGTATTGTTTCAAGAGCTTTTGAGCGTTCTCTTACACCAACAATATCTCCTACTTTTAATGTATAAGAAGGAATATTAATAACTTTTTCATTCACAACAATATGTTTATGTGTTACCAATTGGCGTGCTGCCGCTCTTGTGGGAGCTATTCCTAAACGATAAACTATATTATCTAAACGAGATTCTATTAATTGCAATAATATTTCTCCTGTAACTCCTTTTTTTGCAGAAGCTTTTCGATAAATATTCTTGAATTGTTTTTCTAAAATTCCATAGGTGTATTTTGCTTTTTGTTTTTCTTGCAATTGTAACCCATATTCCGATAACTTACCTGCTCCTCTTTTTTTATTAATACCGTGTTGTCCGGGAGGATAATTTTTCTTTTCTAAATATTTATCAGGACCGTATATAGGATCTCTAAATTTCCTCGCTATTTTTGATTTTGGACCAATATATCTTGCCATTTTTATCTAAATTAAACTGTTTTTCTTAAATTATTAAACTCTTCTTCTTTTAGGAGGTCTGCAACCATTATGCGGTAATGGTGTTACGTCAACTATTTCCGTAACTTCAATACCTGCAGCATTGATGGTTCTAATTGCCGACTCTCTTCCTCCACCGGGTCCTTTAACAAAGACTTTTACTTTTCTTAACCCCAAATCATAAGCTACTTTTGCAGCATCTTGTGCTGCCATTTGAGCTGCATAAGGGGTGTTTTTCTTTGAACCTCTAAATCCCATTTTCCCAGCCGATGACCAAGAAATAGCTTGACCATAATTATTGGTTAAAGTAACAATAACATTATTAAAAGATGCTTGAACAAATGCTTTTCCTACCGCATCTACTTTTACGACTCTTTTCTTCGTAACTTTTGCTGATTTTGCCATAAACGATTTTTTATTCTCTTAAAGTTTATTTTCTAATTTTTTACTTTGTTGCTTTTTTCTTATTTGCAACAATTTTCTTTCTTCCTTTACGCGTCCGCGCATTGTTTTTTGTTGATTGTCCTCTAACAGGTAATCCGAGACGGTGTCGTATGCCTCGATAGCAACCTATGTCCATTAAACGTTTAATGTTCATTTGCACTTCCGAACGCAATGCTCCTTCTATTTTCATTTCACCAATGATAGTACGGATAGCATTTAAATCTTCGTCATTCCAATCTTGAACTTTCTTATCCCAAGAAACATTGGCTTTCGTCAATATTCGTTGAGCCGTCGTTCTTCCAATTCCGTAGATATACGTTAAACCGATTTCTCCTCTTTTGTTTTTTGGTAAATCAATACCAGCAATTCTTGCCATATACTTCTTTTTAGTTTATCTATTTAATTTTAACCTTGTCTTTGTTTAAATTTAGGATTTTTTTTGTTAATCACATAAACAACCCCTTTACGACGTACAATTTTACAGTCGTCTGTTCTCTTTTTAACTGATGTTCTAACTTTCATGCTTATTCCAATCTTAATTTTTATACCTAAATATAATTCTGGCTTTTGATAAGTCATAAATAGACATTTCCATTTTTACCTTATCGCCCGGTAAAATTTTAATATAGTGCATTCTCATCTTCCCTGAAATATATGCAGTTACTTTGTGTCCGTTTTCTAATTCGACACGAAACATTGCATTTCCAAGTGATTCTAACACTATACCGTCTTGTTCTATCGTTGACTGTTTTGCCATTTATTTTTTATTTAATACTTCTTCTATATATTCGTATGTTGATAATATTTCCGTTCCTTTTTCCCTGATTGCTACCATGTGCTCAAAGTGTGCCGAGTGTTTTCCGTCTGCCGTCCGTATTGTCCAACCGTCTTTCTCAATTCGTATGTACCTCAATCCTAAATTAATCATCGGTTCTATGCAAAAAACCATTCCTTTTTTGATTTTCGGTCCTTTTCCTTTTTGTCCATAATTCGGGACATCCGGTTTTTCGTGTAAATATTTTCCTACGCCATGTCCAATTAATTCTCTTACAACCGAATATCCAAAACTTTCCACATAAGACTGAACAGCATAGCCTATATCTCCTATCCTATTTCCTTCTTTTGCCTGTTCGATACCTTTGTATAAAGACTCTTTTGTTCTTATACAAAGATTTTGAATTTCTTCCACTACCTTTCCTACATAAAAAGTGTATGCGTAATCAGCGTGAAAGCCGTTTTTTTTTGCTCCGCAATCTACCGATACGATATCTCCTTCTTGTAGTTCATAATTTCCCGGAATGCCGTGTACTATCACATCGTTTACCGAGATGCATAATGTTGCAGGAAATCCATTATATCCTTTAAAAGATGGCACTGCTCCATTATCGCGGATAAATTCTTCTGCTACTTTATCTAAGACTTTACACATCATCCCCGGTCGAATTATTTTTGCAACTTCCGCCAAGGTTTTTCCAACTATCAAAGAACTTTGTTTTATAATATCTATTTCTTTTTCCGTCTTTAAATGTATCACTTTCCCTAAAATTTACAACATTTTTTTTAAATAGGAAGAGTGCTACGTCCTTTTATTCTACCCGATTTTGTTAATCCATCATAGTGACGCATTAACAAATGACTTTCTATTTGTTGTAGCGTATCTAACACTACTCCTACCATAATCAATAATGATGTTCCGCCAAAAAACTGTGCAAATTGAGAATTTATTCCAAATATTCTGGCAAATGCCGGCATAATAGCAATAAATGCAAGGAAGATTGAACCCGGTAATGTTACTTTAGAAATAACATTATCAATAAATTCAACTGTCTTTTTTCCCGGTTTAATGCCCGGAATAAATCCTCCGTTTTTCTTCATATCGTCTGCAATTTGATTGGGATTAAATGTGATTGCAGTATAAAAATAGGTAAATAATATAATTAGTATTGCAAAAATAAAATTATACCAAAAACCTGTATTGTTTGTTAAGGCAGCGGCTAAAGCGCCCATTGTTTCGCTATTAGAAGCAAAACCCATTAATGTTAACGGTAAAAACATAATTGCTTGTGCAAAAATGATAGGCATTACTCCTGCAGCATTTACTTTAATCGGCAAATATTGTCTTTGACCGCCATATTGTTTATTACCGACAATTCTTTTAGCATATTGTACGGGAACTTTACGTGTGCCTTGTACTAATAAAATAGAAATCAACACTACAGCTAATAATACTAATAGTTCGATAAGGAAAGTAATAAGACCTCCGTTTCCTCTTTCAGCTACTTTTGAAACAAATTCAGCCGATAATGCAAAAGGTAAACGTGCTATAATACCCACCATAATTAAAAGAGAAATACCATTTCCGATTCCTTTATCCGTAATTCGTTCTCCTAACCACATAATAAACAATGTGCTTGACACTAAAACGATAATAGACACAAACGTAAACGACCATGGCAACCCCGATCCCGCTACTATTGGTTCTCCTGTAAATGTATGGAAAACGCCTGAGTTTAATCCTACTTGTGCCACTAAATTAGTCAAATAAGCAGGTGCTTGTAGTGCCGTAACGGCTATGGTTAAAAATCTTGTTAATTGATTGATTTTTTTTCTGCCACTTTCTCCTTCTTTCTGTAAGCGTTGAAAGTAAGGTACTACTAAGGTCATCAATTGTATAACAATGGATGCCGAAATATAAGGCATAATTCCCAATGCAAAAATAGATGCATTAGAGAACGCACCACCTGAAAACATATCCAACAAACCCAACAAGCCTTCGCGAGAGCTTGATGTAAAAGAGGTGTTGGCAAGTGCTTGAACATCTACACCCGGTAGTGCAATATAAGAACCGACTCTATATATTAACACAATACCTAAGGTATAAAGAATTCGATTACGTAACTCTTCAATATTATAAATGTTCTTAATTGTTGCTATAAGTTTTTTCATGCTATATTTTTATTGCTGTTCCACCATTTGCTTCTATTGCTTGTATTGCTTTTTCAGAAAAAGCATGTGCTTTGACTTCTAACTTTGCAGTTAATGTACCGTTAGCTAATATTTTTACTCTATCTTTTTTAGATGCTAATCCGTTGTTGTTCAACACTTCTAAATCAATAGATGTTATTCCTTTTTTATCGTATAAATGTTGTAAAATAGAAATATTAATGGCGTTGTATTCAATACGATTAATATTTTTAAATCCTGATTTCGGCACACGACGATAGAGGGGCATTTGACCTCCTTCAAATCCGGCTTTTCTTGAATAACCGGAACGTGATTGAGCTCCCTTATGTCCTTTTGTAGAAGTTCCACCTTTGCCGGAACCTTGACCTCTACCTATGCGTTTGCTTTTCTTTGTCGAACCTGCTGCCGGTTTTAAATTATGTAAATTCATATCTTAATCTACCTTTCCAAATTATTATATTTCTTCTATTTTTAATAAGTGTTTCACTGTTTCTATCATCCCTAATATTTGAGGTGTTGCTTCTACCTCTATAGGGCAATTTAGTTTTTTCAATCCCAATGCAGTGATTGTTCTTTTCTGATTTTTAGGTCTATTAATTTGACTTCTAATTTGTGTTATCCTTAATTTTTTCATCGTATTGCCTATTAACCGTTAAACACTTTTGATAATTCTACACCTCTTAATTGTGCCACCGTATAAGGGTCTTTCATCTTCGATAAAGCATCTATTGTAGCTTTTACCACACTATGAGGATTAGGGGAACCTTTTGATTTTGCTAACACATTTTTCAATCCGACACTTTCTAATACCGCACGCATAGCTCCTCCGGCTATAACTCCGGTACCGGGTGATGCCGGTTTAACCAATACTAATGCTCCGCTATATTTTCCTTCTTGAGTGTGTGGTACGGTTCCTTTTAATATGGGAACTTGTATCAGATGTTTTTTAGCATCTTCTATTCCTTTTTGAATAGCCATGTTCACTTCTTTAGCCTTTCCCAAACCACAGCCAACGATTCCTTCCTTATTGCCTACAACAACAATAGCAGAAAAACTAAATGTTCTTCCTCCTTTTGTTACTTTTGTTACTCGGCGTATGCTTACTAACCTATCTTTAAGTTCAATTTCACTTGTCTTTACTCTTTTTACTGTTGACATAATCGTAATTTAAAATATTAAACCTTCTTCTCTTGCTGCATTTGCTAAAGATTTTACTCTTCCATGGTATAAATATCCATTGCGGTCAAACACAACAGTATTAATACCGGCTTCTTTTGCTTTAATAGCCAATTCTTTTCCTACTAATTTAGCCTTTTCTGTCTTAGTAATTTTTTGAGAATCTATTGATTCCATCATTGATGATGCAGCAACAAGGGTAGTTCCCATTTGATCATTTATTATTTGTGCATATATCTGTTTATTACTTCTGAAAACAGATAGCCTTGGACGTTCTGCCGTCCCTCTAATAGTTTTGCGAATTCTATTTTTAATTCGATTTCTTCTATATGTTTTTAAGTTCTTCATCACTCTATAATTATTGCGTTTCTCTTATTTCTTCTCTGCTGATTTACCTGCTTTTCTTCTAACCACTTCACCTTCAAATCTAATACCTTTACCTTTATAAGGTTCCGGTTTACGATAAGAACGTATTTTAGAAGCAACTTGTCCTAATAATTGTTTATCGTAAGAAGTTAATTTAATGATAGGGTTTTTTCCTCTTTCGGTAATTGTTTCTACTGTTATCTCTTTAGGCAGTTCAAAAATAATATCGTGTGAGTAACCTAATGTAAGATTTAACAGTTGTCCGTTTGCTTGCGCTCTATAGCCTGTCCCTACCAATTCTTGTATTATCGTAAAGCCTTCCGAAACACCTTTTACCATATTTGCCAATAAAGAACGATATAATCCATGCATTGCTTTATGGCGTTTTTGTTCTGTTTGACGATTAAGGTGCAATACATTCCCTTCTATTTCAAGAGAGATACAAGGATCTACTTTTTGAGTCATTTCTCCACGTGGTCCTTTTACGGTAACATCATTTGATTTCTCATTGATAGTTACCGTTACTCCTTGAGGTAATGTTATAGGTAATTTTCCAATTCTTGACATATCTTATTCTCCTAATTTTAACTGATATAACAAATTACTTCTCCGCCTACTTGTAATTGACGTGCTTCTTTATCGGTAATTAATCCTCTTGAAGTGGATATAATTGCGATGCCCAATCCGTTTAACACGCGAGGAAGTTCATCTGCTTTTACATATTTTCTTAATCCCGGTTTACTAATGCGTTGCAATTCGGTAATTGCGCTTTGTTTAGAAACAGGATGATATTTTAATGCTATTTTAATAGTTCCGAATTTATCTTTTTCTTCGAATTTGTAATTCAAAATATATCCTTTTTCAAAGAGTATTTTTGTTATTTCTCTTTTAATACTAGATGTAGGAATTTCTACAACTTTATGTCTTGCCGTAATGGCATTTCTAACTCTCGTTAAATAATCTGCTATCGGATCCGTATTCATAATTATTCCTTATCCTTATATTTATGTAATTACCAACTTGCTTTTTTTACTCCAGGAATTAAACCTTTTGATGCCATTTCTCGGAAGTTGATTCTCGAAATGCCAAATATTCTCATATAACCTTTGGGTCTTCCTGTTAATTTACAACGATTATGTAAACGTATTGGATTGGAATTAGGAGGTAATTTTTGCAAGCCTATTTGTGCAGCTTTAATTTCCTCATAATCCGTGCTTGTGCGAATAACTTCTTTATAAGCTTTTCGTTTACTTTCGTATTTAGCTATTAATTTTGCTCTTTTAACTTCTCTTGCTTTAATTGACTCTTTTGCCATATTATTTTTTTTGATTTTTAAATGGAAATCCAAATTCTTTCAACAAGGCTAAACATTCTTGATCGTTACGTGCTGTGGTAACAATCGTTATGTCCATACCATTAATTTTATTGACTTTATCAATATCTATTTCAGGGAAAATAATTTGTTCCGAAATTCCCATCGAGTAATTTCCTCTCCCATCAAAGCCTTTATCACTAATTCCTCTAAAATCACGGATACGTGGTATAGATACGGATATTAAGCGATCTAAAAATTCATACATTCTTTCTCCTCTAAGAGTTACACGTACTCCGATAGGATTTCCTCTTCTTAATTTAAAATTCGAAACGTCTTTTTTTGATTTTGTAGGAACAGCTTTTTGACCTGCTATCATTGTCATTTCATTGATTCCTATATCAATTAATTTCTTATCGGCAGTTGCCGCTCCAATTCCTTGGTTTAAACAAACTTTTACGATTCTCGGAACACGCATTGTTGATTTAAACCCAAACTGCTCTTTAATAACAGGAATTATTTCCTTATTATATTTTTCTTTTAATCTTGGAATATAACTCATTACTTAATCTCCTCTCCTGTTTTTTTAGAATAACGAACTAATTTATTTTTATCATTAAGACGTCTCCCTATACGTGAGGCTACTCCTTTAGCATCTACTACCATAAGGTTTGAAATATGAACAGATGCTTCTTTTTTTATAATTCCGCCTTGAGGATTTTTAGCACTGGGTTTGCTATGCTTCGATACCATATTGACACCTTCAACAAATGCTCTGTATTTGCTAACTTCAACTTTAAGCACTTTCCCGGTACGTCCTTTATCTTCGCCCGACAAGACTTTTACTGTATCTCCTTTTTTTATATGTATTTTCATTTTCTTATTATTTACAATTATTTATAAAACTTCAGGAGCTAACGAAACGATTTTCATATATTGTTTATCTCTTAACTCACGAGCTACCGGTCCGAATATACGTGTTCCTCTCAATTCTTCTGTTGCAGTAAGCAGTACAACTGCATTGTCGTCGAAGCGAATGTATGAGCCGTCATCACGACGTACTTCTTTTTTTGTTCTAACGACAACTGCTTTCGATACGGTTCCTTTTTTAATATTTCCGGAAGGAATTGCCTCTTTAATGGTTACGATAATTTTATCGCCGATACGGGCATAACGTTTCCTTGTGCCTCCCAAAACGCGAACGCACAAAACTTCTTTTGCTCCGCTATTATCTGCTACTGACAATCTTGATTCTTGCTGTATCATATCTTATTTTGCTCTTTCAATTATTTCCACTAATCTCCAACATTTATTTTTACTTAATGGTCTTGTTTCCATTATTCTCACTGTATCTCCAATATTACAGTCTTGATTTTCGTCGTGAGCCATAAAACGAGATGTTTTCTTCAAAAATTTACCATATTTTGAATGTTTAAATTTTCGTTCTACCTCTACCACTATGGATTTTTCCATTTTATTGCTAACTACAACGCCTTCTCTTATTTTTCTAAAATTTCTTTCCATCGTCAATTATTTTTGAGATTTTTGCTCTGCAAGTTCTCGATTACGAATCTCCGTTTTCAATCTTGCGATTGTTTTTCTATATTCTTTAATTTTATTTGGATTTTCAATAGAAGAAACTGCATGATGTAATTTTAATTTCGTTAATTGAAGGTTTTCCGCCTCCAATCTTTCATATAATTCCTTCGTGGAAAATTCCGATATTACTGCCTGTTTCATATTTTTATTATATTTCTTCTGAATAATCTCTTCTTACAACAAATTGCGTCAAGATAGGAAGTTTTTGTGCTCCCAAACGCATAGCTTCTTTTGCCACTTCTAAAGGGACACCGTCGGCTTCAAACAATATTCTTCCCGGTGATACTCTTGCTACAAAATATTCGGGTGCTCCTTTTCCTTTTCCCATACGTACTTCGGCCGGTTTTTTAGTAACCGGTTTATCGGGAAATATTCGTATCCACAATTGCCCTTCACGCTTCATATATCGTGTAGTAGCCTGACGTACTGCCTCTATTTGACGACTTGTTATCCAACATTCTTCAAGTGCTTTAATTGCAAATGAGCCGAAAGCGATTTCTGCACCACGTTTGGTGTTCCCTTTCATTTTGCCCTTCTGCATCCTTCTATATTTCGTCTTCTTTGGTTGTAACATTTCTAATAATATTTAGATTTTTCTACTTCTTTTTCTTTAATTTTATTTTTTTCTTCTTTGACTGCTTGCTTCTCCTCTTCCACGTCCTAATCGTTTTGCAGGAGCTGCTTTTCCTTCTTTGGTATCTGTCGTTGATTGGAATAAATCTCTTTTTCCATAAACAAGTCCTCGACATATCCATACTTTTACTCCTAAACGTCCATAAGTAGTATGAGCTTCCGAATGGTTATAATCTATATCGGCACGTAAAGTATGCAGAGGAGTAGAGCCTTCTTTAAAATGTTCCGTACGAGCCATTTCAGCTCCTCCTATACGACCCGAAATAGTAACCTTAATTCCTTCTGCTCCTGCACGCATGGTAGAAGCGATGGCTGTTTTTATCGCTCTACGATAAAACATACGTCCTTCTATTTGTTTTGCTATTGTTTGTGCTACTAAAACCGCATCTAATTCCGGACGTTTTATTTCTGATATGTTTATCTGAACTTCTTTATTGGTAATTTTCTTTAATTCTTCTTTCAATTTGTCAACTTCTTGACCGGCTTTACCTATAATAAGTCCCGGACGTGCCGTATTGATAGTTACAGTAATCAGTTTTAAGGTGCGTTCTATATATATTTTCGATATGCTGGCTTTGTGTAATCTAGCATTAATATATTTTCTAATTTTATCGTCTTCTACAAGTTTTAATTCAAACTTTTTACCACCATACCAATTAGAGTCCCATCCTCTAATAATTCCTAAACGAAGTCCTATCGGATTAACTTTTTGTCCCATCTACTCTTCTATTATTTGATTTGTGTTTTCGATTTTACTGTCTACGATAATGGTAATATGATTGGAACGTTTTCTAATTCTATATCCGCGACCTTGTGGTGCAGTACGCAAACGTTTCAACATTGTTCCACCATCTACAAAAATTTCTTTAATATATAAATTACTGTCTTCTACTCGTGCATTTTCATTTTTTGCTTGCCAATTAGCAATTGCAGAAAGCAATAATTTACGTATTTTTTCTGATGACTCTTTTTTGCTGTATTTCAATACATTTAAAGCATATTCAACATCTTTTCCTCTCACCAAATCAGCCATTAATCGAGTTTTGCGAGGAGATGTACTATTATTATTCAAACGAGCTATGGCTACGTTTTTATTTTTTTCTTTTCTTGCTTCTGCAGCAACTCTTTTTCTTGCTCCCATTTTATTCTGTATTTGCTTTATTTTTTGCCTTTATCTTTACTTCCTGCATGTCCACGAAAGATACGTGTCGGGGCAAATTCTCCTAATTTATGCCCTACCATATTTTCTGTTATATAAACAGGAATAAAATTATTTCCTTTATGTACTGCTATCGTTTGTCCTACAAAATCAGGAGAAATAACAGATGCTCTTGACCACGTTTTTATCGTTACTTTTTTATTCGATTGTTGAGCTTCAAGAACTCTTTTCTCTAATTTATAGTGAATAAACGGACCTTTTTTTAATGATCTACTCATTGTATTTTATCTTTTTTTATTTTTTTCTTCTTTCAACAATAAATTGATTAGATGCTTTTTTAGGACTTCTTGTTTTGCGTCCTTTTGCATATAAACCTGTTCTGGATCTGGGATGTCCTCCCGATGCACGACCTTCACCACCGCCCATGGGATGGTCTACCGGATTCATAGCTACACCACGTACTCGCGGTCGTCTGCCTAACCAGCGACTTCTTCCTGCTTTTCCCGACACTTGCAAATTATGGTCTATATTGGATACCATTCCTAATGTAGCTCTACATGTCGATAATATTTTTCGAGTTTCTCCGGAAGGTAATTTAATAATTACATACTTATCTTCTCGCGACATGAGTTGAGCATAAGACCCTGCACTACGTGCAATTCTTGCACCTGCTCCGGGTTGTAGTTCTATATTATGAATTACCGACCCAAGAGGAATGTCTGAAAAACATAAAGTGTTTCCTACTTCCAAACTTGCTCCTGTTCCCGACATCACTTTTTGTCCTACTTTTAATCCGTGCGGAGCAATGATATATCTTTTTTCTCCATCGGCATAAAACAATAATGCAATACGAGCCGAACGATTAGGGTCGTATTCTATCGTTTTTACCGTTGCAGGAATACCGTCTTTATTTCTTTTAAAATCGATGATACGATATTGTTTCTTATGACCACCACCTAAATAACGCATGGTCATTTTACCTTGATTGTTTCGTCCTCCCGACCTTTTTTTAGATAACAATAAACTCTTTTCGGGGGTTGAATGTGTTATCTCATCAAAGTTACTTATTAACTTAAATCTCTGACCGGGTGTAACCGGTTTAAACTTTTTTAATCCCATCTTTTTTTATATTCTCTTCTATATATTACTAAAAATATCTATCGTATGATTTTCTTTCAATTGCACTATTGCTTTTTTGAAGGTGTTTTTGTTGCCTCTGATAAAACCTGTTTTGGTATAACGACTTGTGTTTTTACCTCTTTGCATTATCGTGTTGACACTTTCTACCTCTACTCCATATAGTGCTTCTATTGCTTTTTTTATCTGGTTTTTATCTGCATTACGTTCTACAATGAATCCATAGCGATTTCTCTTTTCGCTCATGTCTGTCATTTTTTCAGTTACCAGTGGTTTTATTATTACGTTCATCGCCCTTATTTCCTTTCATTAATTTTAAAATATTCGTCGAATTTGGAAGCAGCAGACTCAGATATGATTAAACTTTGTGCATTTAAAATATCGTAAGTGTTTAAATCATAGACAGTTGCAACTTTAGCCTTGCCTAAATTTCGAGAAGACAAATATATATTTTTATTTGATTCATTTAGAACTAATAATGTCTTTTTTTCAAAAAGATTAATATTTTGCAAAATATTTATATATTCTTTTGTCTTAGGAGCCTCTAAATCAAAGTTTTCCAATACTACGATATTATTTTCTTTTGCCTTCACCGATAAAGCTGACATTCTTGCAAGACGTTTCACTTTTTTGTTTAATTTAAAGCTATAATCTCTCGGTTGCGGTCCAAAGATTCTTGCTCCTCCTCGGAATAACGGATTTTTAATGCTCCCAACGCGGGCGCTACCGCCTCCTTTTTGTTTTCTCAATTTACGAGTACTTCCCGATAATAGGGATTTTTCTTTGGTAGCATGTGTTCCTTGGCGTTGATTAGCCAAATATTGTTTAACATCTAACCATATTACGTGCTGATTCGGTTCTATTCCGAAAATTGCATCGTTTAAAGTTACCGTTCTTCCGGTTTCTGTTCCGTCAATTTTTAATACTTTTAGCTCCATCTTTCAATTTTTAAATATGAACCATTATGACCGGGTACCGATCCTTTAACTACAATCAGATTTTCTTCCGGGAAAATTTTAACTATTTGAAGGTTAATCATTTTTACTTTTTGACCACCTGTTCTTCCTGCCATTTTCATTCCTTTCATTACTCTTGAGGGCCACGAAGATGCTCCCAATGAACCCGGCGCTCTTAATCGATTATGTTGTCCGTGACTTCTATCGCCAACGCCTCCGAAATTATGGCGTTTTACTACTCCTTGAAATCCTTTCCCTTTACTAACACCTGAAACGTCAACATATTCTCCTTCAAAAAATACGCTAACATCTATTACTTCTCCATGGCTTTTTCTTGCACCTACTTCAAAGCGAGTAAATTCTCTTAACACTCTTTTAGGAGAAGTGTTTGCTTTTTTAAAGTGTCCTTTTAGTGCATTTGTCGTATTTTTTTCTTTTTTGTCGTCAAATGCTAATTGTATGGCATCATAGCCATCTTTTTCCATGGTTTTTACTTGTGTTACTACACAAGGACCAGCCTGTATAAGCGTGCATGGTATATTTTTACCAGAGGCATCAAAGATACTGGTCATTCCAATTTTCTTTCCTATTAAACCAGACATTATATTTTTATTTTATTTTGTTATTTCTATCATTATTTCTCTAATAACTTATACTTTAATTTCAACTTCTACTCCACTTGGAAGTTCAATTTTCATCAAAGCATCAATTGTTTTAGAGGTCGTACCATAAATATCCAACAATCTTTTATAAGTAGATAATTCGAACTGTTCTCTTGATTTTTTATTCACAAAAGTAGAACGATTTACCGTAAATATTTTCTTTTGCGTTGGAAATGGTATAGGTCCTACAACAACCACTTTGTCTTCTTTTACCGCATTAATGGTTTTTACGATTTTTTCAGCCGATTTATCAACTAAATTATGATCGTATGATTTAAGTTTTATTCTTATTTTTTCGCTCACGATATGTATATATTATATTTAAAAAATCTTTAAAAGTGAAATTTCCATTTATTTTTAACTTCTTCCACTATTGCTAATGGAGGTTCGTCGTAATGTGAAAACTCCATGTTTGCAGAGCCTCTTCCCGAGGTCAATGTTCTGAGTGCGGTTATGTAACCAAATGCCTCTGCTAATGGAATTTTTGCATGTATAATTTGATTGTTTTGTTTGCTTGATATGTTTTCAATTACTGCTCTTCTTCGGTTTAAATCTCCCGTTACATTGCCTATATAATCTGAAGCAACTATGACTTCGAGTTTCATAATAGGCTCTAATATAGTTGCATTGGCTTTTTTTGATGCTTCTCTAAATCCTTTATAAGCACATATTTCGAATGAGTTGGCATCAGAGTCTATGGTATGAAATGAACCGTCAATTACTCTGACTTTTAAATTCATCAAAGGATAGCCCAATAAGGGACCTGTTGTCATTGCTTTTTGGAATCCGTTTTCAATAGCTGGAATAAATTCTTTAGGAATAGCACCGCTTTTTATTTCATTGATAAATTCCAAGCCTTTTACTCCTTCTTCTGCCGGTGATATTTCAAATTCTATATCAGCAAATTGTCCTTTTCCGCCTGTTTGTTTTTTATGAATTTCTCTATGTCTTACGGTTTGAGTTATTGCTTCTTTGTACGATACCATAGGATTTCCATAATTGCATTGTACATTGAATTCACGTTTTATTCTTTCCAATACAATTTCCAAATGCAATTCGCCCATACCGCTAAGAATGGTTTGTCCGCTTTCTTCGTCTATTTTTACCGTTAGTGTCGGGTCTTCTTCAACTAATTTTTGAAGTGTCAGCACTAATTTATCTACGTCTTCTTGTGTTCTCGGTTCAATTGCCACACTGATTACCGGTTCAGGAAAAGTCATCGATTCCAATAATATAGGATGTTTTTCATCTGTAATAGTATGCCCGGTGCGTATGTTTTTTAATCCTACGGCAGCACCGATATTACCTGCTCCAATTTCTTCAAGAGATACTTGTTTATCTGCGTGCATTTCAAAAATACGCGATATTCTTTCTTTTTTTCCGGTTGAAGCGTTGAGCAGATAACTTCCCGCCGTTAATTTTCCTGAATAAACTCTAAAATAAGCTATTCTTCCGACAAAAGCATCGGTAGCTATTTTAAATACCAAAGCGGAAAAAGGTTCTTCGGTAGTAGGATTTCTTGTTTCAATATGATTTGTATAAGGATTAACTCCCTCTATTGCTGCTTTATCTTCGGGACTGGGTAAATACAGTACAACAGCATCCAACAAACGCTGAACACCTTTATTTTTAAAAGAAGAACCGCACAAAACGGGAGTTATTCTTAATTCTATGGTAGCTTTTCTTATTGCCGACACTATTTCTTCAAAAAGAATACTATTAGGGTCTTCTATGAATTTTTTCAATAAATCATCGCTTTCTTCTGCTACTCCTTCTATTAATTGCATGCGATATTTATCTACTTCTTCTTTTATTTCTTCGGGAATAGGAATCTCGGTAAACACAGTTCCTTGAGATTGCTCATCCCAAACGTATGCTTTATTGGTAACCAAATCAACGATTCCGGCAAAATCTTCTTCTGCTCCTATGGGAATTTGAAGAAGTACGGGATTGATTTCCAATCGTTTTTTAATTTGTGCAATTACGGAGTAATAATCGGCTCCTGCTCTATCCATTTTATTAATATAACAGATACGCGGAACTTTGTATTTATTAGCTTGTTTCCATACTGTTTCCGACTGAGGTTCTACGCCGCCTACGGCACAAAACAAAGCGATTGCTCCGTCAAGGACTCTTAGCGAACGCTCGACTTCTACCGTAAAATCAACGTGACCGGGAGTATCAATAATATTTATTTTATAAGGAGTTTGATTGTAATGCCAATGTACTGTTGTGGCAGCAGAATTGATGGTAATTCCTCTTTCTTGTTCTTGCTCCATAAAGTCCATGGTAGCAGTTCCATCGTGAACTTCTCCTATTTTATAGTTGGCACCGGTATAATAGAGAATCCGTTCGGTGGTAGTCGTCTTCCCGGCATCGATATGTGCCATGATTCCGATATTTCTTATGAACGATAAATTTTCCATTGCTTAACAGTGCCTGATTAAATATTAATAATTAAAATCTGAAATGTGAGAAAGCTTTATTAGCTTCTGCCATTCTATGAATATCTTCTTTTCGTTTAAATGCCGCACCTTCTTCTTTGTATGCCGCCATGATTTCTGCAGCCAACTTTTGGCTCATTGATTTTTCGTGACGTTTACGAGCAAAATTAATGAGATTCTTCATCCCTACCGATTGTTTTCTTTCTGCTCTAATTTCGGAAGGTATTTGGAATGTTGCTCCTCCTATTCTACGGCTTTTTACTTCAACCGAGGGAGTTACATTGGTTAATGCTTGCTTCCATACTTCAATACCATCTTCTTTTGTTTTTTCCGCTACAATATCAATGGCATCATAAAATATTTTAAAAGCAGTATCTTTCTTCCCTTTTAACATAATGTTATTCACAAATTTAGTGATTTGTGAATCCTGATATTTAGGGTCAGGTAAAATGATTCTTTTTTTCGGTTTTGTTTTCCTCATATTCTTTTAAATATTCTTCTTATTAATGATTATATACATTTATATTAATGAAATTTTATTTTTTATCTTTCGGTCTTTTGGTTCCATATTTAGAACGTCTTTGATGACGACCATCGACTCCCGAAGTATCTAAAGCTCCACGAATAATGTGGTATCTTACGCCCGGAAGGTCTTTTACTCTACCGCCTCTTATCATCACAATAGAGTGTTCTTGCAAATTATGACCTTCGCCCGGTATGTAGGCATTCACTTCTTTTTGATTAGTGAGTCTTACTCTTGCTACTTTACGCATTGCTGAATTCGGCTTTTTAGGCGTTGTTGTGTAAACTCTTACACAAACTCCTCGACGCTGCGGACATGAATCCAAAGCGGGAGATTTGCTCTTATACTTGATTTGCTTTCTTCCTTTTCTTATTAACTGCTGTATTGTAGGCATATGTATTAAATTTTTCCTTTTAAATTTTTAATTAATTTCATTACAATAACCCCACTTTTTGGGGGATTGCAAAATTACAATAATTTATAATACCAAAGAACTTGCTATTGTCCATTTTACGTTTTTTTTTATCGAAAGTTTTTATAAAAACTTTCGGTTTTGTTTTTTGAAAATTATATTGTTGATTATCAGATAGAAATAATTGATAAACTTTTTTTTATTTTTATAAATTTGTTGAAAAAAAAACGTTTTTTGGGCGTTTTTTTGACTTATTAACAAGTTTTTTTTAATATCCGCATTAAAAAATCATGCTTTTTTTCGCATATTTTTCTAAAAAAAACAGCAATTTCTTATTTTTTTTTTGCTTTGTTTTTTTTCACTACCAAACGACAAGAATTTATAAAAAAACAAAAGGGATTTTAACCGAAGTTTTTTTCCTTTTTCCGTTTTCAAAAAAAACAATAAAAAAACGAGAAATTTATTTATTCTTGTTTTGGTTTTTTTTAAGTATAAGGTGGAACACTACCGGTTTAATTTTTATTTCGTTTTTTCTGATTTTATAGGGTTACTTACATTCTTGTTTTTTTTCTTACTATAAAATCCATAATTAAATGGGGCTATTATTAAGTCTCTTGGAGTATTATAGTAATGTTTACATATAATCTTCCTTTTTAACGCTTCTTTATTTAACAGATTATCAACACTTAACAAAACAGTATCTATATTATCATCTATACAATAAAAAATGACTTTTTCACAAGAAGAATAGTATTCCGGATTATTATTTTTATCGCCTTTTTCTCTTTTCATAGGAGTAATCAATACTATATTGTACAAATTTTCTGCTATTTTATACCAAACATTTGTATCTTCAATATTAAAGTTACTTACATTATAAAACCTGATACAAGTGTCATTGTAAATAATCTCTTTAACAAAAGAAATTTCCATAAAATTTTGTGATTTTATTATTATTGTAAAAAACAATAATAAAATGCTAATTATTACTTTTTTCATTTTTTATTTTTTAATATTGCAAAAGTATACTTTTATTTGTTAAGTTTTTATTTTTTATTCATAGAATTCATTCCCACAAAAAAGGCACATAGTCATTATCTTCCTTTTTGCAAGGATAAAATTTTAAATTTTTATTAAATCCAATATAATTAGTACTTTCAGATTTTTTCAGGTTTACGTTAACATCTATATTCCAAATATCATGTTTTATTTTTTCCCCTTTTATATAACATTCATTTGAGAAATAAATAATTGAATCGATTTTCAAATTATTTCCATTTGTAGAAATATGCATTGCTCTTGCTTTAAGTATTTCATTATTAATAAATTCAAATTTTTCACAATTTTTATTTTCAACTTCAAAAGCAAATAAAGTTTTTTTGATACAATTATTATTACTATCAAAAAAATAATTTGTACAGATAAAAACCGTGTAATTAGTATCTTCTATAAGATTAAAAGATTGTTTGTTTATTTTATAAGAAGTAGTGTCTTTAAAATTATTCATTCTTTTATTCTTAACTACACAGCAAGAGACTAATGAATCAATCTTTTCAATTTTATATTTTTCAGGAAGACTATCATACAAATATTGATTTGGGATTTGACATGTATCCGGTAGCTTTCCGTAATTTTTTGCATAAAGAAAATTACCGTTTTTATCAAAATAAGTCCATAACCCTACTCTTTTTGATTTGCAATAAATTCTAATTCTATAAATATAATTACTATCATAATATTCAATCACATAACCATTATATTGCCCGTTTTCCAAATATCCTCTTCGAATTAATCGACCATCCGAATATCGAAAAGCATGTACTTCACCCATTAAAATTCCATTTTTAATTTTACAATGATAGAGAATTTTTCCACGACTTATAAAATAATAATCACCGGAAATATTTTCATTAAAGCCCCCATACATTTTAATTTCTCTAAGTCTTGTCCATACCGTATCTCCTTCTTCTTTAATAATTAAAGCATATGCAGATAATGGAATAATACCATTTTCGGATTTATGAAAAATTGATTTTTTATTTATCTTTAGCATACTGCATGAAATAAATAAAACACTAATAATAAATAAAATCAATAATCTATTAAACTTATTTTTTATCATAAAACATAATGTATTCATCTTCGAAACCTTCATGTTAAGCGTCCCCCTATAGCTAGGACAGGTTTTTTTTATTTTGCAAAAATATACTTTTATTTGATTCTTGCTCTTTTTTATAATAAATTTAAGAAAATTAAAAAGAATGAGGTGGGGTACTACCACCCTATTCTACATAAAAGGAAAATTCAAAGGGTAACAATAATCGTTTCCTATTATTAAGTAAATATAATTCACCTTTTCGAATATTTAAGCCTTTTTTTGTTGCAACTTCACGGTATATATTATCAGGTGCTTTATATATACTTCCATCTTCAAATTCGACAGTAAATGATTTTGATAAATCTCTAACAGAATAATATATTGACGTTTCGTATGTTTCTCCCAATTTAACAATTTCTTTCTTTGGACAAAAAACAAATACTTCTCCCGAACTGGCTACCGTATAGTTAAAATTATATCTTTTTAAATAATTATGCATAATAACATTGTAGCAAAGATTTACATAAAGTCTTGCTTCTTCCGAACTTAGTTTTTGTATGTCTAATTCTTTACATTTTTTATGTAAAATTTCCGTCACAACACTATGCTCTGTTAATTTTGAAATTTCTTCCCATGAAAATTTATAGATTTCATTTTCAGAAGAAAGAAGATTGTTGAAATAATTTGAAACTAAAAGTATTTTTTTTAAAAAGTGATAATAATCAGCGGATGTATCTCCTCCCCATTCTTCAATAGCTGACATTCTTTTATAAATGGTGCTTTCTAACAGTTCGTTTTCGTATTCAAAAATAGAAACAATGTGTTTATCAAAATTATTTTCTTTTTTAGAAGCAATATGTTTTTGAACTTTTATCCCAGCTAAAAATGCTATAAGACAAGCTATTATTACTACGACTATATTTTTCATCTTCATTGTTGTTTTATATTATTTAATTATTAATAAAAGTACTAAATCGTACGGTAGCTTACATAAAATTTACTACAAAAATCTCTCACAATGCAATTTTCGATTATTATCTATCCTTATCCGAACTTCAATATACATTCCGACACATAAGCGTTCTTTGGGATGACGTTTTATATCCGATTCCGAACAACGAAATTTTTTTGCTAATTTTTCCCAAGTGTCTCCTTTTTGTACTCTATAAAAATAAAACCAAGCGTTCGATTGTTCTTTACAATTTCCGTATTCATCCATCACCCATTCATTGTTGTTTTTCGTAAAAAAACATTTGTAATGTATTGGCACTACATGATAATGCATATTATCGCTTTGAATTATATATATGCTGTCTTTTTTATTGGTTTGTTCTACAAAAACATCTACAATCGAACTTTTACCAAACACAAATATAACAAGATGATTGTTAATAAAAGTAAAACCTCTAATAGAATCTTTGACGGATATATTATTATATTGATTATAACTATGGGGTGTGATTTGAAAATTAAACGAATTAGTGTCCCAAACAGTTACTATAGCAAACAAATTCGTATTATACATAACAAATTCATCATAATTAGCTGCTTTGCTAATTAAAGTATCTAATAGCTGATATAATTCTTTGTCTACAACTCGGTATTCGGGTAAATAATCCAACAAACATGTGTCGTTTTGTGAAAACACTTTATTGCTTAAAGTAAAAAATACAACAACAATACAAAACAGTTTTTTTATCATCTTAATTTTTATTTAATGTTTATTTAATGTAACTATTTTCTGAAAGTTTCCGCAAACTACCTCTCCTTGCCCTCCCCAACTGAAAACAGGGTGGTTTACAGCGTATTGAGAGTTGATTGCGTTGTAGGTTAAGTGCATTTTTTTAATTATTTCGTTTTGCAAAAATATTATTTAATTTCTTCAATTTTAACGGATTCAATGATTTTTCGCTTTTCTTCGTATGAAAAACTATCAATAGGGTCATAAGACGATAATCCACAAAGATAGTAGCCTTCTCCAAAAATAGTTATATATAAAAATTCTGAATGAATATACTTTTGCTCTGTTTGTGGTATAGATTCTATTTTAGCTGTCATAACCAAATAATAAACATGATTATTTTTGTCATATTTTTTTTCGAAAAAAGGTACCATATCTTGCACTATCCAATAATAAAAATAACTTTTCATATAAAGATCTATCGATGATTCATTATATTCAGTTGGGAATATAGCTGTTATAAACTTATTTTTATTATTCTGCGTAGAATAAAATGTTTTTAATGTGAGAAAATCAACCCCAGATGCTTCTTCTCTGGTTCTAATATCAGACATGTCTGTATGTATATAATTCTCAGGAAGAATAAATGAAATATGTTTCCCATTCATAATAACCTCATGCTGCTTAAAACCTTTTTCCCATGAGGATTCTTTCTCTACTTTATCACTACAAGACACTAAAAATAAAACATTTATAAATAATGAAATAATAATTATTCTTTTGTACTTCATGACTTATAATTAATTAAGTGTCCCCCTATAGTAAGAAAGTTTTTTTGTTAATATTTTTATTTTTTAATGTTGCAAAAGTATACTTTTATTTGTTTTAATCAATAAAAAATAAATATTTATCCCTCTTTTGTTTTTTCACCGCAGAGTTCCCAAAGAATGCGCTAAGTTCGCAGAGTTTTTTTGCGTCCTTTGCGGTTAAATCGGTAGTATCTCAAAAAATGCAACTCTGATTCATCCGATGAACGGAAATAAATTCGCTGATTTTGAGTTGAATCGGTCAATAATGCTTTTTAATTATAATTTTTTTATCTTCTATTTCGTAAAAATCATAGCGAAGATGTCTTCTTATAGTCTATCAATATCTAAAAAAGATGTACTTTTGCAATCATTATGAAACAGTCCATATCTGATTTACTTAAACATGATATTTTCCATGTTATTCACTCGTGTAGCGTTGAAATGCAAATCGACAGCTATGTGATTGGTGGATATGTTAGGGATTTTTTTCTCGGAAGAGAAAGTAAAGATATTGATATTGTAGCCATTGGAAGCGGAATAGATTTGGCAAAAGCTGTTGCTGAGAAAATAGGAATTGCCGAAAAAACAATTGCCGTTTTTAAAAATTACGGAACGGCGATGTTTCACTATAAAGGGTTTGATATAGAGTTTGTTGGAGCTAGAAAAGAATCTTACAACAATGATTCACGCAATCCTATAGTAAAAGAGGGCAGCTTGCAAGACGACCAAAATCGAAGAGATTTTACCATTAATACTCTTGCCGTTTCTCTATCGGAAAAAAATTACGGAGAATTTATAGACCCTTTTTCCGGCTTAAATGATTTAAACAATAAAATTATCCGTACCCCTTTAGAACCCGATACTACCTTTTCCGATGACCCTCTACGCATAATGCGAGCCATACGTTTTTCGACACAACTGAATTTTAGTATCGAACCGAAAACACTTTTTTCTATCAAACAGCAATCACACCGTATTTTAATTGTCTCAAAAGAACGCATTACCGAAGAACTAAATAAAATAATACTATGTAAGCAACCCTCTATCGGGTTTCAGCTTATGGATGTTACCGATATTTTACCCAAAGTATTACCTTGGATAGCCGACCTGCAAGGCGTTGATACCATTAATGGAAATAAACACAAAGACAATTTTTATCATACTTTGGAAGTATTGGATAAAATATCCGAACATTCCTCTAATCTTTGGCTACGCTGGGCAGCCTTGCTACACGATGTAGGCAAGCCAAAAACAAAAAAATACATCGAAGGACAAGGATGGACATTTTATCAACATGAATTGGTGGGAGCTAAAATGGTTCCTAAAATATTTCGTGAAATGCGACTTCCTTTAAACGAAAAAATGGAATATGTTAAAAAATTGGTTTATTTGCACTTACGTCCTATTGCTTTGATAGAAGAACATGTTACCGATTCTGCCATAAGGCGTTTGCTGTTTGATGCAGGCGACGATATTGACGATTTAATGTTGCTTTGCGAAGCCGATGTTACATCTAAAAATCAAAACAAAGTCAGAAGATTATTGAAAAACTTTGAGTCGGTACGTTTAAAATTAAAAGAAATAGAAGACAAAGACCGTATACGTAATTTTCAACCGCCTATATCGGGCGAATTGATTATGGATACTTTTAATTTACAAGCGTGTAGAGAAGTAGGAATTATAAAAAACGCCATTAGAGAAGCTATTTTGGACGGTGTTATTCCTAATAACTACGAGGAAGCATATCTTTTTATGCTGAAAGAAGCGGAAAAAATAGGATTAACATCAAAAAAATAAATTATGCTGAAAATAGGTATTACGGGAAAAATAGGAAGCGGCAAAACTACAATATGTCGTATATTTGAAAGCATTGGCGTGCCTGTTTATTATAGTGATATTGAAGCAAAAAAATTTTATAATGATTCCAATGTCGTTAAAAAAGTTTGCGCTTTATTCGGAAATGAAATTTTAGATATTGATAAAAACATTGATAAAAAAGCATTGGCTTCCATTGTTTTCAACGATAACGATAAGTTATTGGAATTAAACAAAATCATACATCCTTTGGTCATACAAGATTTTGAAAACTGGTGTAAAAATAAAACACATTGCCCCTATATTCTGTTCGAGTCTGCCATTATTTACGAAAGTAATTTAGCTCACTTGTTTTCAAAAATCATTTATATTGATTGCCCTGAAGAAATTGCCGTTAAAAGGGTAATGAAAAGAGACAACATTACACATCTATCTGTTTTAGAGCGTATGTCAAAGCAAGGCACGACTATTCCTCCTTACGATTTTCGTATTATCAGTAACGAAAAAAAATTAGAGATTCCCCAAGTTTTAGAAATTCACAATCAAATACTTCAATTATCAAATTTAGATGTAGGAATGTAAACTTTCTTTTAAAGAAGGAAAAATATTTACTCCGTACCAACACATTTGTAAGGCAATAAAAGCAATAATAAGAATGACATAGGAAGTTTTATTGCTTTTTGATTTAAAATTTCTAAAATGAAGATAAAACAAATACATCATCCATGTAATGGCAGCCCATAATTCTTTAGCGTCCCATGTCCAATAATGCCCCCAAGCTGCTTTAGCCCATAAAGCTCCTATCAGCATCGCTAATGTAAAAAATGCAGTTCCTGCAATAACTAATTGATCGCATGCATGCAAATAATTTGTATTTTTTTTCATTAAACCATAAAGAGCTATGAAAAAAGAACCTCCTAACAAAGCATAAGACGACATATATATTATTACATGAGGAACAAACCAAATACTTTGTAAAGCAGGCATTAATGTTTGGTTATGCAGTTCGGGACGTATCAGATTTATGATTAAAAACACCGAAGACAAAACGCTTGTAAACAACAATATCCACGAAAAATTCCACCGCAAATAAATAATCAGTCCGACTATTCCAAGTAAAAAAGCATACCATAAACGTATTTCTCCCATTGTCCGCATAGGGGGACGCTTCAAATACAAACCCAATCCTATAATAAATGTAGCCATCGCAATTATTCCGATTATATAAAGACAGACAGCAAAATTCTTTCTTCGATTCAATGAATTGCTAAAGAGTGAAAATAAAGAAGCTACTCCCCAACATAGGATTGTAATTATTACAAAAATATAAAAGTTGTCCCAGTTTATCATTTTTTTAGAGTTTTTATTCCATTATAAAACAAACAAATAGCTCCCATCATCATTATTATGATACCCATTAGAACAATGTAACGCCATGGGTCATATACAATTTGTACTCTACAACTATTATTTCCTACTTTCATTAAGTAAATATCATAGCTTTTATAGCGATAAGGATGATTGACAGCTATCGTTTTCCGTTTTGTTTTATTATTCTTTTCAATAAAAATAGTGGCATTAAACGCCTTAGGTTCTCCTGTTGAATAAAATTCAGAGTAAATATCTTGTAATCCTATATAAAAAGGCAATTCCATTAATTGTCCTTCTTTTGTAATAGCCTGCGATGTCATATTGTTTTGAACCAAAGTTGTTTGTAATGTATAGCTGTCGGCTTGTCCAAAAAAACCTACCGATAGTGTAATCCATAATCCGATATGATTGAGTAAAAAACTAATGTTGTTTTCTTTTACTATCGTTAGCCTTCGGGCTATAACAGCTCCCAACACTAACAAAAAAAACATCCAAGTAAAAATAAATAAAGCCGAACTCGAAAAATCGTACAATACAATCGGCAGTTTGCTTCCTATAAAAATCTGTCGGTGATAAAACAACCAATGTATTATCATCAGCAAAATAACAGCAATCGTACTCAGTAAAGCTGCTTTTCTAGAAGATAAAAACCTAAATCTTTCAGACAATCTTCCTGCAAGTAGAGAAAAATAAATTAAACCTAACAATAAAAACAAATTAGTAGGAAAAGCAAAGTTATGAATATCAATTGGAATCATACTAAAAGCCAATAGTAATACAATTCCTGCTATCAAAGAAATGATATTTTTAGCCAACCTCTTCATTTTCTTTATATATTTTTCTTCTAATACTTAAAATTTCCCTTCTTATTATGTTATGCGAAAATAGGTTTTTTTTCAATATAAAAATTGTTTTTTCATTAATTAAATCCATTTAAAAAAATCTTGTACATTTGTATTTTTTAAATAAGTATTTTTAATTTATAATAAACAACTGATTCTCATGGCATATACAGAAAATAAATTTAAACGATATACCGTAACTACTGCACTTCCTTATGCAAACGGTCCTTTACACATCGGTCATTTAGCAGGGGTTTATGTCCCTGCCGATATCTATGTTCGCTATTTACGCTCAATGGGAGATGAAGTTGTATTAATCGGAGGTTCCGACGAACACGGAGTTCCTATTACCATAAAAGCTCGCAACGAAAATACTACTCCTCAAGCTATTGTCGATTATTACCATCGTATGAACAAAAATTCTTTTGAAGAATTTGGAATTAGTTTTGATATTTATTCTCGCACCTCCAATGCCGTACATCACGAAACAGCATCTACTTTTTTTACCGAATTATATAACAAGAATAAATTCATCGAAAAAACAACACAACAATATTACGACGAAGAAGCACAACAATTTTTAGCCGATAGATACATCACAGGAACTTGTCCGCACTGTAGTAACGAAAAAGCCTATGGCGACCAATGCGAAGTTTGCGGAACAAGTTTAAATGCTACCGATTTAATCAATCCTGTTTCCGCATTAAGCGGTAGCAAACCTATTATGAAAGATACAAAACACTGGTTTCTACCATTGGAAGATTATGAAAGTTTTTTCCGTCAATGGATTTTAGAAGAACATAAAAACGATTGGAAACCCAACGTATACGGACAATGCAAATCTTGGATTGATATGGGATTACGTTCTCGTGCCGTTACAAGAGATTTGGATTGGGGTGTAAAAGTTCCACTCCCTAATACGGAAGGAAAAGTACTCTATGTTTGGTTCGATGCTCCAATAGGTTATATTTCTGCTACCAAAGAATGGGCTTTAAGTCAACACAAAGAATGGGAACCTTATTGGAAATCGGACGACACTAAACTTGTGCATTTTATCGGAAAAGATAATATCGTATTCCATTGCATTATTTTTCCGGCAATGCTAAAAGCAAACGGTGCTTACATACTCCCTAATAATGTCCCCGCTAACGAATTTATGAATTTAGAAAACGATAAAATATCTACCTCTAAAAATTGGGCAATCTGGTTGCATGAGTACCTGGTCGATTTTAAAGACAAACAAGATGTGTTGCGTTATACATTAACTGCCAATGCTCCCGAAACAAAAGACAATGATTTTACTTGGAAAGATTTTCAAGCCAAAAACAACAACGAATTATTAGCCGTTTACGGCAATTTTATCAATAGGACTATGGTTCTTACTCATAAATATTTTAATGGGAAAATTCCTCCGATAACTCATCTTATTGACGAAGATAAAGCCGTTATCCATGCCTTATCGCAATATCCCGAACTTATCGGACGAAATATCGAAAAATATCATTTCCGAGAAGCACTTTCCGAGCTAATGAATCTTGCTCGCTTAGGCAATAAATATTTGACCGATATGGAACCATGGAAGTTGTTCAAAGACAATCCTGAAAGAGTTCAAACTGTTTTAAATATCGCACTACAAATAAGCGCTAATTTAAGCATCTTGTCCGAACCTTTTCTTCCATTTACCGCTACTAAATTAAGAAATCTATTGAATCTGCCGAAATTAGATTGGCAAAAAGCCGGAAGCAATACGCTGCTTCCCGATAATCACATTATCAACGAACCACAACTATTATTCGATAAAATTGAAGATGCAAGCATTGAAGCTCAAATAGAAAAATTACATAAAAGTAAAAACGAAAATCAAACGACAACCCATTCGGTTACTCCCCAAAAAGCAACCATTTCTTTCGATGATTTTCAGAAAATGGATATTCGTACTTGTACAATATTGGAAGCTGAAAAAGTAGCAAAAACAAAAAAACTTATCCGATTAAAAGTTGATACAGGTATTGATCAACGTACCATCGTTAGCGGTATCGCCGAATTTTATGAGCCGGAAGCACTAATCGGCAAACAAGTCATTATGCTGATTAATTTGGAAGGAAAAGAAATCAAAGGAATTCATTCTAAAGGTATGATACTCATGGCTGAAAATTCAAAAGGGGAATTGTGTTTGGTCTCCCCTATCCATCCTACAGAAAACGGTAGTACGGTTAAATAATCACGGTCATGCCTATCAGTCTTGTCGAAGTTATTAAAGGTGTTGGGAAATGGGGAATATGGGAAATCACTGAAGATGAAGACACATTATTAACATTGTATTCGCTATCGGATACGGATAAATTGTATTTCGACACTATAAAAAACGGAAAAAAACGTACACAAGGTTTAGCATACCGTGTCTTATTAAGACATCTTCTCGAACAAGATATTTCCATTGTTTACAATTCGAAAGGAAAACCTTTTTTAGAAAACAATACGGCACATATTTCCGTTTCTCATTCCGGAAAATATGCTTCGGCTTTTGTTTCTCCAACCCATTTGGTAGGCATTGATATTGAAAAGATTTCAGAACGTATGCCCGCATTAGCATCTCGATTTCTAACTCCTTTAGAAATGAATACCGTTAATTTGAAAGATAGTCAACTGCTACATGTGTATTGGGGGGCTAAAGAATGTCTTTATAAAATGTATTCCGATAAAGAACCTTTATTTAGCGAACATTTATTGTTACAAGCATTTGACTTTTATAATCCGCAAAAATCTTCTTTTATTTCTATAAAAACCCATGATTTTGAACAAAAACATCGTCTGTTTTATAGAGAAATTGACGGTTATATGCTTGTCTATACGTATTAAATTGTAATATTTCTACTACGCATCTATATTTGCATAACGAGCATTTCTCTCGATAAATTCTCTACGAGGCGGCACTTCTTCTCCCATAAGCATAGAGAAAACATAGTCTGCCTCAGCAGCATTTTCAATGGTAATTTGTCTCAGTGTTCTATGTTCCGGATTCATTGTTGTATCCCACAATTGATCATAATTCATTTCTCCGAGACCTTTATAACGCTGTATAGTAATCCCTTTATCTTTCCCTTGTTCTTGATAAGCTCTTACAATAGCATCTCTTTCTTCTTCGCTCCAACAATATTGCTCTTCTTTTCCTCTTTTCACTAAATACAGAGGCGGTGTTGCAATATACACATAACCTTGCTCAATAAGCTCTTTCATATAGCGGAAAAAGAAAGTTAAAAGTAAAGTTGCAATATGACTGCCATCAATATCGGCATCGGTCATAATGATTATTTTATGATACCTTAATTTAGACAGATTCAGTGCTTTTGAGTCTTCTTCCGTACCTACAGTAACTCCTAATGCCGTATAAATATTTTTTATTTCTTCGTTGTCGAATATACGATGCTGCATTGCTTTTTCAACGTTTAATATCTTTCCTCGTAAAGGAAGTATGGCTTGCGTTCGATTATCACGTCCTTGTTTTGCAGTACCGCCTGCCGAATCACCCTCCACAATAAAAATCTCGCAATTAGCCGGATCTTTATCCGAACAATCGGAAAGTTTTCCCGGCAAACCTGAGCCTGACAACACATTTTTACGTTGAACAAGATCGCGTGCTTTACGTGCCGCATGTCGCGCTGTAGCCGCTAAAACTACCTTGTCAACTATATTACGCGCTTCTTTGGGATGTTCCTCCAAATAATAAGTAAGCATTTCGCTGACTAATTGACTAACCACCCCTTCTATTTCGCTATTTCCCAACTTAGTTTTAGTTTGACCTTCAAACTGTGGTTCTGCAACTTTCACAGATATGATTGCCGTTAGTCCTTCTCGAAAATCATCTCCGCTAATTTCTATTTTTTGCTTTTCAAGTTTTTCCAATAGCTTCTGGTCATCGGCATATTTTTTTAAAGTACGCGTCAAACCTCTTCGGAATCCCGTTAAATGAGTTCCGCCTTCATGTGTATTGATATTATTGACATAAGAATGCAAATTTTCAGAATAAGCCGTATTGTATTGCATCACTATTTCGACAGGAACATCCGATTTTTCGCCTTCCATATAAATAGGCTCTTCTATTAATTTTTCTCTGTTACCATCTAAATAATTAATGAAATCAATTAAGCCTTTTTCCGAATAGAAACTTTGTGTTAAATAGTTCCCATCATCTTCTTTTACTCTTTCATCGGTAATGGTCAATGTAATTCCCTTGTTCAAAAAAGCTAATTCACGTAAACGAGTTGCAAGAGTTTCAAATTTATACTCTTTTGCAACAAAAATACTATAATCAGGTAGAAACCACATATAAGTTCCTCTTTTATCGGTGGGTCCTACTTCTTTAACAGGATACAAAGGGTCTCCCGTTTCATATTCTTGTATAAAATGCTTCCCTTCTCGAAAGACCTCTACTTTTAATTTCTTTGCTAAAGCATTAACACATGAAATCCCTATACCGTGCAAACCTCCCGAAACTTTATAAGAGCCTTTATCGAATTTTCCTCCTGCATGTAGCACTGTTAATACAACTTCCAATGCAGACCTATTTTCTTTTTCATGCAAGTCGGTCGGAATACCTCGTCCATTATCTTGTACCGAAATAGAATTATCTTTATGAATAATTACATCTATTTTATCGCAATGACCTGCAAGTGCTTCATCAATAGAGTTATCAACCACCTCATAAACCAAATGATGAAGTCCTCGCTCACCTACATCGCCTATGTACATAGCGGGACGTTTGCGTACGGCTTCTAAACCTTCTAAAACTTGTATATTCTCCGCTGTATAATTACCGTTTTGTTTTTCTATTCCTTCTAGGTTTACTTCATTCATATTCATTCTTTTAAGAATTCTTACAATCTGTAGCAAAAATAGAAAAAATTATGATATAAAACAATAAAAATATCGTTTTTTTGAGTTTTATTCAACTAAAAAATGTACTTTTGCACACGTAAAAAAAAAGTTATGGCAAAAATTGAAATAGAGAATATGCACTTTTACGCACATCATGGGTGCTATGAAGAAGAGCGTAAAATAGGGACTAATTTTACTGTAGATTGCTGCTTGGAATGCGACATAATAACTGCAGCAAAAGAAGATGAATTGAGTAAAACCATCAATTACCAAACAGTGTATTTATTAATACAACAAGAACTGAAAAAAACTTCCTTATTATTAGAAAATATAGCCTATCGAATCATTGTTAAAATTCAACAACAATTTCCTCAAATTAAGCATGTAGAGGTTAAAATACGTAAACTGAACCCGCCAATCGGTGGAAAAATCGAAGCCGTAAGTATTACACTAAATAGTGATGATATTAGGTAGTATGCTAAAAAGGTAGAAGGTAGAGATACGTTCTTTGCGGTTAAATTGTTAGAAATGAGCGAGGTCAACCCCTCTAAACCTCCCAATTACCCCTTCCTACCTTCCCCCCTTGAAGCGAAGCGGAAACGTAAGTTCAGCGAAGCTAAAGCATGAGTTCCTTAATGTAAAATTTAAGACAGCTACACGAATAAATGGGGATGAGGCTGAGGAATAGACTGATAACCACTCCCTCCCTTATTGGGAAGGGCAAGGGTGGGGTAAAATTCAGCGTCCGAGTTAAGATAACTTTGAGTGATGTTTAGTCTACTGCATTTGTCAAAAATGGTGGATTTTCAACAATTCCATCCGCTCCTATTTTTATAGAAGAAGTTTCGTTATTTTTAAAATTTTGAGTTCCCGACTGCATTTGCTTTTTTCTTTCATAGGCAGGGACAGAAACGTATTCATCAATTTCCTCAGACGACAAATTTCTTAAAGAATCATTATCAATATGATTATCGGAATGAGTTATCGTAGGATTTATTTCATTATCAGTTTTAAGTTCAGACTGCATAGGAACAATCTGTTCTGCTGCAAATTTTTTCCTATTAAAATCAGTTGCGTCTGCATGTAAACCTGTAGCTATTACCGTAACTCTTATTTGTTCTCCTAAAGTTTCATCAATTCCATGTCCCCAGATGAGTTTTTCTTTCTCCGAACTTGTTTGATTTTGCAAATGCTCTGTTATAATATTTAATTCCTCTATCGTCGGTTCTGCTTCTTGTCCATAGGAAATAAAGAAAAGAATTTTTTCAGCTCCATGAATAGTGTTCTTATCCAACAAAGGACTATTAATAGCATTTTCAACAGCTTGTCTCGCTCTATCTTCTCCTTGGGCAGAACCGGAACCGATAATTGCCGTTCCGCTATTTTGAAGTACGGCATTGACATCTTTAAAATCTACATTAATAATTCCTTTTACGGTAATAAGTTCAGCGATACTTTTTGCAGCTATTAGCAACACATCGTCTACTTTTGCAAATGCTTCGGAAAGTTTCAAGTCGGGATAAAAACTTTTCAGCGATTCGTTTTTAATGACAATCAATGCATCTACATTTTGTCTTAGTTCATTAATTCCTTCGTCTGCAATTTCGTATTTGCCTTGTTGTTCAAATTTGAAAGGATAAGTAACAATGCCTACCGTAAGTATTCCCATTTCTTTGGCTATACCGGCTACAATAGGTGAAGCTCCCGTACCTGTTCCTCCTCCCATTCCAGCAGTAACAAAAAGCATTTTGGTTCCTTCTAAGGCATTTTTGATTGTCTCTTCACTTTCCAAAGCGGCTACTCGTGCTACTTCGGGATCGGCACCTGCACCTAAACCACTATCTCCTAATTGTATTTTTACCGGAATAGGACTATTGACAAGGGCTTGCTTATCGGTATTGCAAATCATAAAATCAACATCTTTTATCCCCATATTGTACATATGCTTAACAGCATTTCCTCCACCTCCACCGACACCCATTACTTTAATAATGGAAAGCGAAGGTTGTTGCTCAATATCAACAATTGGTGTTATTTGTTCTAATGAATCTTCATCTATTTTAATATCTATCATTGTTATTGTTTTTATATGGTTAAACTATATTTTTAATTATCAAAATCATCATCGTCTTCTTCTACATCTTCGTCTAATAAAGCATCTAAAATACCTTTTAATTTATCCCATGTGGAAAATTTCGGTCGTGAGACAGTTTCCTTTTTTTCAGGTTCTTTTCGGGAAGTTTCTTTTGTCGAAACGGTATCTTTGATGATATTCTCCTGATTTTGCGGTATAACATCATCTTCTTCGTCTTTTTCTATTCCCATCACCATTAATCCCAATGCGGTTGAATAAATAGGGTTGTTTATTTTCATATCTTGTTGATGTTCTACTTTTTCTTCGGGATTACCTATTCGCACCGATAATCCTGTTTTGTATTCGGTATATTCTTTGATAGCATTTAACAAAGCTCCGCCTCCCGTTAACACTATACCACATCCCAATTTTTTCGCATAATCGGAATGATTTATTTCTAACATTATTCTATCAATAATTTCTCCCATACGGGCTTCTATTACTTCCGATAGTTCTATTTGTTGAATATTTATGGGTCTTCGTCCTTTAATTCCCGGTATGGTAATGATATGTTCGGGTTTACTCTTATCGGGAATACATGAACCATATTTCAACTTAATATTTTCTGCATTTTCTTTTATTAATCCTTTAAAGACATTCTTTATATCGTCCGTAATCACATCGCCTCCTATAGGAATTACTGCCGAATGCCGTAGAATCCCATTATAATAAACAACTATGTCTGTTGTTCCTCCACCGATATCGACTAAAGCTACTCCCGACTCTTTCTCTTTAGGGTCTAAGACCACTTCAGAAGAGGCAATAGGCTCTAAGACTAAGCCTTCCATTTTCAGGTTACACTTTTGTACACAACGAGCTATGTTTTTAATATGCTGTGCATTTCCCGTAATAATATTAAAGACAGAGCCTAATTGTGTTCCTAACACTCCTATCGGATTTTTCAAATCCGAATAATCGTCAACAAAAAACTCCTGAGGAATAGCGTCAATAATTTGTACTCCCGGCTTTACCGTTAACTTAAACATGTCTTCTATCAGTATTTTTACGTCTTCTTTTGTAACTTCAGTATCGGCATCTCTTCGCTTTATTTCCCCTTCCATATGGAAGCTACTGATATGCTGTCCTGCTATTCCTACCACTACCGTATCTATTGCAACTCCCGAACTTATTTTAGCCTGCTTAATGGAATGATTGATAGCCTCTACCGTTTGAATAATATTAATAACTTGTCCTCGCTGTACTCCTAAGGAAAGATATTCTCCATAGCCTAATAGTTCTATTTTTCCTTCTTTGTTTCTTCGTCCAACGCATGCAGCAACTTTTGTGGTGCCTATATCCAAGCCCACAGCAATTTTTTGTGTTTTTTCTATAACTACACTTTCTTTTTCTTTCTTGCGTTTAAACATAATATTTTGTTTTTTATTATTTTATTCTTTTTTTTCACAAGGGATTTGATTCCCAAATTTCAAATTAACAACCGAAAACTTATTCCATCCCGTAATTTTAAACCCCTTGATATATAATTGTTTTAAATTATCAAATTTTTCGCTCATATTATCAATCCCACCAAACAGAATGACGTGTTCTCCAACGGTTGGGACTAATTCAATTTCTTTTTGCAAATTTATATAAATTTGTGCTATCTGAGCCTTCCAAAATGCATCATTTTCGATATAGCATGCTAACTCCCAGATATCGTGTAGAATATTATTTTTTTTCTTTTCAACAACAGCCGCTTTTTTATACGATTGATAGATTTCTCCATTAGCTATCAATATTCTATCACAAGATCGAATAGACAATGGAAGTATATGTCCTTTTTCGGAAATGTAAAAAGATTCTTCTTTTGCATTAAATACTCTAACAACTACCTTATGTTGAATCGCTTTAACAATTATTTCTCCTCGCACATTGCCAATTACTTCAACCGATTGTAAGTACGGATAAGTAGAAATCTTTTTTTCTACTTTGCCTAAATCTACTTCTTTGACTAATTTTCCCAACAATACTCCGCAACTGTCCTTTATAAATTTATCCAAATCGCTTTCTTCAAATAACGGCTCCGACGGATATTCTATTTTGTATGTAATTTTATGAAATTTTCTATCTTTCGACAAAACAGCATGAGCAATCAATACACCTACAATAGTAAGTATTAAAACAATAATTATTATAGCACGTCTTGTTTTCATGGTGTGAAAGCTTTTTTAATTTTATCAACTAAACGGTCAATATCTCCTGCTCCAAAAGTAACGATTAATTCCGGATTGATTGACTGTAAATAAGGAATTAAATTTTCTTTTGTTTGCAGTGTCTTTTCATCTTTTTTGATTTTATCAAGCAGCATTTGAGAATTGACTCCCTCTATGGGTTTTTCTCTTGCCGGATAAATGTCTAATAAAACAATGTGGTCTAACATTTCCAAACTCTCGGCAAACTCATCGGCAAAATCGCGAGTGCGACTGTATAGATGCGGCTGAAACACACCACATAACTTGCGCTTGGGGTGCATTATTTTTATGGATTTAATCGCTTCTTTCAACTCATTAGGATGATGTGCATAATCGTCAATATAAACCATGTCTTTTCTCCTGATAACGTATTCAAATCTTCTTTTAACTCCTTTATAAGTTGACAGTTGTTGTTTAATTATTGCATTTGGCACCCCTTGCATTTGTGCTACTGCCGTCGCTGCCACTGCATTCTCAATATTATACAATCCTGCCGTTTGAAAAGAAATGTCTTCTATTTTTCCTTGGGGTGTATAAATAGTGAAAAGACATTGCTCATCGTAAATTTTAATATTAGAAGCATAAAAATCACAATGCACATCTTGTAAACTATAAGAATAAACTTTGCATTTTGCTTGTAAACGATTGATAAATTCAGGTTTTGTAATTAAACAGCCTTCGTGATGAATGTTTTTTACGAAATCCTGAAATCCTTTTTCCAAAGAATTAATTGATTGATAAATATCCAAATGATCGGCATCCATAGAAGAAATAACCGCAATATTGGGATGCAGTTGTAAAAACGAGCGATCGTATTCATCTGCTTCGGCTACTAAAATTTGAGCGTCAGGATGATATACGAAGTTAGAATCAAAGTTAAGAGCGATTCCTCCGATAAAAGAAATAATTTTATTGCTTCCACTTAATAATAAGCTACTCATAGATGTAATAGAAGTTTTCCCATGTGAACCGGCTATTGCTACCGTAAACTTATCTTTCGATATGGCTCCCAACACTTCGGAACGCTTCATTAGCGGGATTTCTTTTTCTTTAATCCATTGGTATTCTTTATGCGAATTCGGTATTGCAGGGGTATAAATCACTAAGTCTACTTTTTCGGGAATCAATGCCGGATTTTCATCAAAATGTATATCTATTTGTTCTTCTATCAATTTATTCGTTATAAAAGACGGTGTCTTATCGTAGCCTGAAACATAGCAACCTTTTTCTTTAAAATAACGAGCCAATGCACTCATGCCAATGCCTCCTATTCCAAGGAAATAAATCGTTTTTATATTTTCAGGAAGAGTGTTCATTATTTATAATAATTTTTTAATTTCGTTAACAATCCGTTTACTTGCGTCGGGAATAGCTAATTTTTTTAAATTTTCACTCATGGTTTTTTGTTTGGTTTCATCTTTAAGCACTTCAAAAATAGCACCTTCTAACTTATCCTTAGTGTCTTTATCCGCTACACAGACGGCTGCACCTGCATTGACAAGCACATTGGCATTTTTTGTTTGATGGTCTTCTGCTACATTAGGGGAAGGAACTAAAATACAAGGTTTAGCAACAATACATAATTCTGAAATACTCAAAGCACCTGCTCTGGAAACAATCACATCCGACACTTGATACAAATAATCCATACGCTGTATAAATGCATGTATTCGAATTCCTTTCATCTGTTTAATTTCATCAGGAATGGTATTGTAATAATATTCGCCTGTTTGCCAAATAAGTTGTACATCTTGATTGACGAAGTTTTCAACTATTTCCAATATACTTTCATTGATTGTTTTAGCTCCTAAACTACCGCCTATCACCGATACTGTTTTTTTGTTCGGTTGTAATTTAAAATATTCATAGGCTTTTTCACTTTCATTCGACATTGTAACAATATCTTGACGTACAGGATTCCCTGTTTTTACTGTTTTTTTAACATCAAAATATTTTTCTAAGTTATCGTAAGCCGTGCATATTATTTTTGCCTTTTTGGCTAAAATTTTATTCGTAATTCCCGGATACGAATTTTGTTCTTGAATAAGAGTCGGAATGTTTTTCTGTGCCGCCACTTTTAAAACAGGACCGCTCACATAGCCTCCAACTCCGATAACTACATGAGGGTTAAATGCTTTTATAATCTTTTTTGCTTTTTGCAAACTTTTCCAAATACGAAAAGGAAGTTTTAAATTAGCGATGATATTTTTTAACGTAAAACTGCGTTGCAACCCATACATATCAATACCTTGAATGGGATAACCCGCTTCAGGAACACGTTTCATTTCCATTCTATTATTAGCACCAACAAATAAAATATCTATATCGGAAATCTGACTTTTCAATTCGTTGGCTATCGCTATTGCGGGAAAAATATGCCCCCCGGTACCTCCGCCCGCTATAATAACTCTTGTTTTCATACTGATGTTTTTTGTTGAACAATTTTATCTTTTTTTTCTTTTTTCACCTCTCTGCTAACATTTAATATTATTCCAAAACAAAGCGAAGTAATCATAATCGACATTCCTCCCCAACTAAACATAGGCAAAGTTTGTCCGGTGCTTGGAAACATTCCCACATTGACCATAATATGAATTAAAGCCTGAGACACAATTAAAAACCCTAAACCTATTGTCAAGTAAGAACCGAAAGGCGATTTACACTTTCGCATTATCAGAAAAACACGATAAAATAATATTAAATAAAGAATGATTAATAATATTCCTATAATCACCCCATACTCTTCGACTGTAATCGCAAAAATATAATCCGAATAGCATTGCGGTAAATAATTGTTAAATATAGAATTTCCAGGTCCATTAACAGGAATGATTCCCCCTGTCGAAATGGCTCCTTCCGCCAATATTTCCTGACGTATATTATCGGGATTAATGTTTTGAACATAGGTTTCGATATCTACTTCTTTTTGGGTAAAAAAGCGTTCAACACGATTTTTTACCGTTTCAAATCTATTAAATCCGGGGATACCGAATCCGTTGGTATATATAAAAATCCCACCTAAAATTCCTAATAACAATATGCTGGCAAAAAATATTCTTTTCTTTAATTGAGATACAAAAAGCATTACAAAACATGTTGCAAAAAGAATAATGCTGGTCGAAACATTTTGAGTCATCATTAAAACCGTAATCAATAATATGACTCCAAGTAAAGGCAAAAATTTATGCTTGATATCGTTGATAGAATCATTCCATTTTGCAATAATTTGTGCTAAAAATACCAAAACTGTGAATTCAACCAAATAAAATGTCTGTATTCCAAACAGTTCTCTTTTTGCCTCATTGCTTTCTTTTCCAAAAGCTATGGTTGCTATCAGCAATATCATTCCGACGGCAATTCCTATTTTCGAAAAGCGAGCAAACCATCTAAAATCAATCAAATGAACGACATAAATTAATATAAATCCTAAAATCAAATTAAATCCATGCGAACGAAAATAAAATAAAAAGTTTTGTTTCGTCAAATCATTCGATAATCCGGAAGCAGCACTATAAATAACTATCATAGAGAAAATACTTAAGCATGCCGCTATAATCCAGATAATACTATCTCCTTCAAATTTTCCAAAAAACTTTTTAATATTCAATTTCTTATAATTTTAAAGTTGTGCAATAGCATTTTTAAACTGTGTTCCTAATTTTTCATAATCTCCATGTTTATCTTCACATTCACAGGCAGGCGAATACACTACTGTTCGATTTTGTTCTGCCAAATGAAATGCCGTAAAAACAGCCTCTTCCATTGTTTTTCTTTCATAAATAGCTGAAACAACCGGAAAGAATTGACGGATAATTTTTTTATTATCATTTCCGATACATACAATTGCTTCGACTTTATCAGACACAAAATGAAGCAATTCCTCATAATTAGTTGTATCGTCTTTTCCCCCGGCTATCCAAATTGCTTTTTGTTTCAATGTCCCTAATGTATGATAAGTCGCATTGATAGATGTTGCTTTAGCATCATTAATAAAGGTTACTCCTTGGTACTTTTTTACAAATTCAAGGCGGTGTTCTTCTTTATCAAATCGATTTAAAATAGCTTGTAAATTTTTATTTCTTACTTGTACCAATCTGCTTTCGGCTAAATTTCCGACTGTTGTTGGTTGTTGTGATAATAATGATTCTATATTCATGATAATATTTTTTTAAAGTTTAACGTATTTTAAGAGTAACTACAGTGAGAACAGCTAACATAATTCCTATAATAACAAATCGTTGCACAATTTTCGATTCATGATATCCTTTCTTTTGATAATGATGATGGATAGGTGCCATTAAAAACAATCGCTTTCCTTCTCCATATTTTTTCTTGGTATATTTAAAATAAGACACTTGCAACAATACGGATACACTTTGAACTAAATATATTCCGCATAAGACAGGGATTAGTAATTCCTTACGAATAATCACTGCAAATACGGCTACAATGCCTCCCAATGCCAAAGAGCCCGTATCGCCCATAAATACTTGAGCAGGGAAACAGTTCCACCAATAAAAACCCAAACTTGCCCCAATCAATGCACCTGTAAAAATCATCAATTCCCCGGTATTGGGTATATACATTATATTCAGATAATCGGCAAAAATAATGTTACCCGACACATAAGCCAAAATCCCTAAGGTAGCACCTATTATAGCTGTTGTAGCAATTGCCAACCCATCTAAACCATCCGTAAGATTAGCACCATTGCTTACCGCTACTATAATAAAAATAATAATGGGAATATACAGTATCCATGTCCACTTTTCATAGCCGTCGCCCAACCATTTTAATAAAACGGCATAATCGAATTCATTGTTTTTAACAAAGGGAATTGTTGTTTTAGTGGACTTTACGGCATCAACACATTCATAAGCACTACTTCCTTTTGCCGAACTGTTTTCCACTTGAAAAACAGATTCCGTTTGCACAAAAGTAGTCGAATCACACTTCTCTTTGATGACTACATCGGGATGTAAAAACAACACCAAAGCCACTACCAAACCCAAAATAGATTGTCCTATTAATTTTAATTTCGACGATATTCCTTGCTTATTCTTTTTGAAAACTTTGACGTAATCATCAATGAAACCTAACAAGCCAAGCCATACTGTGGTAAAAATCATCAATAAAATATAAATATTATCCAATCTATTAAACAACAATACGGATATTAAAATACTGGATAATATGATAATTCCTCCCATAGTAGGGGTTCCTTTTTTCTCCATTTGTCCTGCCAATCCCAAATCGCGTATGCTTTCTCCTATTTGTTTCTTTTGCAAAAATCGAATAACATATTTTCCTATAATCATCGATAAAAATAAAGACAACAAAGTGGCTAAAGCCATACGAAAAGAAATATATTGAAACATTCCGGCACCCGGCAAATCAAATGTTTTTTTTAACCAATCAAAAAGATTATACAACATGGCTTTTTATATTTTTAATTAATAGATAAATATTTCTTTACAATTTCGACATCATCAAAATGATGCTTTACGCCTTTAATTTCTTGGTATTTTTCGTGTCCTTTGCCTGCTATCAAAATAATATCTCTTTTATCGGCAAGACGAACAGCTAATTTAATGGCTTGTTCTCTATTCACTAATGTCAATACCTTTTCATGATTTGTTATTCCTTTCATCATATCGGCAATAATGGCTTCGGGGTCTTCGTCGCGTGGATTGTCGGAAGTAATAATTAATTGACTGCTTAAATCGTTGGCTATTTTCGCCATTTCCGGTCGTTTGTTTTTATCTCTATTACCTCCGCAACCTACTACCGTAATCAACTTTTGAGTAGGTTTTTGTATTTTACGAATAGTATTTAACACATTTTGAAGTGCATCGGGTGTGTGCGCATAATCAACAATAGCAATAACATCATTATCACTTATAAACACATTAAAACGTCCTTCTGCTGAAGTTAAAGTGCTTATCCCGCATAAGGCATCGGTTTTATTAATACCCAATAATCGTGCTGTAGCGTAAATAGCCAACAAATTATATGCGTTGAAAACTCCCGTCAATGTTACCCAAACATCTTCATTGTCAACTATTAAATGCATGCCATGAAAATCAAGTTCATTGATTTTTGCTTTATAATCGGCAGTTGCATTTAATAGTCCATAATACGTTTTAGGTGCTTTGGTGTTTTGCAACATTACGACTCCGTTGGCATCATCCATATTACTCAAAGCAAAAGCAGTAGATAGAAGATTATCGAAAAACATTTTTTTCGCTTGTATGTATTCTTTGAAAGTTTTATGATAATCTAAATGATCATGTGTTATATTACTAAATATACCGCCTGTAAACAATAATCCGCTGATTCTCTTTTGAACAATAGCATGAGAACTCACTTCCATAAAACAATATTCGCATCCTTCTTCACACATTTTCGCCAACAACTGATTAATAGTTACTGCATCGGGTGTCGTATGTGTAGAAGGAATTATCGTATCGTTAATTTTATTTTCTATGGTGCTTAATAGCCCGACTTTATAGCCTAATTGAATAAACAATCGTTGCAATAAAGTAACGGTAGTTGTTTTTCCGTTGGTTCCTGTTATTCCTACTAATTTTATTTTTTGTGAAGGATTTCCATAAAAAGAAGAAGCCAAATAACCAAGTGCTTCCGATGTATCTTCCACTTGGATATAAGTAACCGATTGATTAATATCTTGCGGCATATCTTCTACAACCACACAAACAGCTCCTTTTTCTATTGCCATTGCAATAAACACATGCCCATCATGCTGTATTCCTTTTTGTGCTACATACATACTTTGAGGACATACCTTGCGAGAATCGAAATAAATCCCGCTGATTGTTGTAGACAAAGAGCCTATTGTCTTTTTAATTTTCAAATTCCGAATAATATCCTCACACTTTTTCATCTGTCGTTTATTGATTAATTTTTTAATTCCACATAAGCCGTTTTATCAACAAGAGTAATTCCACTCACTTTTCCAACTCCTTTTGGGACAACCCTATATCCTAATTTTTCAAGTAAAAAAACGGCATCTTTAATTGTAGCTCCTATCAGTTGGCTTGTAATATTTTCTTTTTTTACATTTCTTTTCTTTGCACTTAAAACTCCCTTGTCTTCCAACAAGTTTACTTGTATCCAATCTTTTTTCACTTTATAATCCGTTGTGTATCCTAAAACGGTATAAATATTTTCTACGTCTTCAGCTTTTGCAAAACGCACACTTGGGGCGTTCGACATCAAGCCTTTTTGTGTTCTACTCCAAGCTATTTCATTGTCTCTGTTAACAATTTTTTCCGCTATTTCTCTGCACACAGGTGCCGATATATAACCTCCATCAAAAGTTGTTTGCGATATCAACACCAAACAAGTGTATTTGGGTGCCTCGCTTGGAAAATAACCGATAAAAGATGAATTCTTAATTTCGGAATATTGTCTTGCTTTTTCATCGTAAAGAAATGCAGTTCCTGTTTTCCCCGCTATTAAAGGCTTAACTTTCAATGAGGTATCGCGCAAACTTGCCTTGTAATTTTCATCTCTTGCTCTCTTTCCCGTGCCATGCATAACAACACTTTCAAGGCAGGCTTTTACTTTTTTTATAGTCGATTGAGAACAAATTCGAGGATTGATAACTTTTGCCTTTTTTTCTTCTACTTTATTATTCGGATACCTGATTTTTTTTACCAAAATCGGCTGAATATATTTCCCGTCGTTTGCTATAGCATTGTAATAAGCCAACATATAAATAGGCGGAACTTTAATACTATATCCACACGTAACATTTACATAATCTATTTCTTTTTGAGTAATACTTCTTAAAACAGGTTGTTGAGCTTTTGCTACTTCTATTTCCAAATCTTTTTGCAAAGACATTTTCATCATAGCCGTAAAGAAATCATAAAAATTGGGATAAGCTATTTTAGCCGCATTGTATAAGCCTTTGTTATCAGAAATTTCAAAAGCACGCTGCAATGAAAACAAATTGTTTTTTTCGCATTTTACCATTGTCGACGTATCCACATTCCCCGATTCCAATGCCGCTATTAATGTTATAAGTTTAAAAGTAGAACCCGGTTCGTACGATTCTCTTGTAGCATGATCGACTGTTTCTTCATATACTCCTTCTCTTGTACGTGTTAAATTGGATATGGCTTTTATTTCTCCTGTTTTAACTTCCATAACTATAGCCGTTCCCCAAGCAGCATTTACACTAAGCAGTTGATCCATCAATGCACTTTCAGTAATCCTTTGAATATCAATATTAATAGTGGTTGTAATGTCAGCTCCATTACGAGGATTTATTTTTCTGTTTTCTCTTAAAGGAACCAACACTTTATTGACATACAAACGTTTATAAAATATCCGCTCTTCTGCAAGCAGATGGTCATAATAACCTTCTATCCCTTTGTCGTAAACAATGGAATCGGTGAATTTTTTACTTTGCTGAATATTTAAATAACCGATAGTGGCTGCGGCACTATTTTTATATACATTGTTATGTATAAGCCTTTTATCTACTTTACATCCCCCATGAGAATTGGTTTTCGATGGAAATAAAGAACAAATATTATCCCAATGTTCTTGAGTAACCCACTCGCTTGCTCTCAGCGGTAGCGATATTTTTATAATTTTAAATTGTTTTTTAAGTTCTTGCATTGCATTTTTAGCGGCTGTTTGCACTTCTTTGTCTTCACTTTTAGTTTGAGACAATAGCTTTCGGTATTCTCGTCTATATTCACGATAGGTTTTTTTAATCATATTATCATAAGTTTCGCGAGAAATGCGAGGATTTATTTGCATAAAAATCGAAATTAATGAGTCAACATTTTGCATAAACTTTGCCGAATCGCCAACTTCCGATGGGAACCAATATAAATCGTAAATATAAATGGTAGAAAGCATTAAGTCATTTTCATCGGAATAAATATTGCCGCGAACACCTGTTTTGTAAATATAATTAACACTGAATAACCTATTGTCGACCACCACTTTCGATGTGTCAAAATTGCCTCTATAATAATCGGCTTTCGTTACAACCAAAGACACCATGCGTACGGCAGCTATTATTCCAATACTTAGAATAATAAGATAAATCAATAATGCCCTTAGTGTTCTGTTCTTCATTCGTTTTCTTCTTCTTTTGTTACTACAATTTTATATTCTAAACTTTTATTTTTCACGTATCCGCTTTCTTGAAATTTCTCCATTAGTTGTTGTCCCTGCAACTCATCCAAATAGGTTGTGTTTTGTTTTATTTTCATATATTCCGTTGTTATTTTTATCTTCTCATCTTTTAATTTTTCTATTTTATTCCTGCACGATTGTATGTATAAGCTGTTGTATATTACAAGAATTAACATTATAATTATCGTAAGAATAAATAGCCAATTTTTTCTAAAATTAATCAACTTTAAAAATCCTCCGCCAAGAAATCCCGAAAAAAACAATCGCAATCCCTTCACAAAAGGACTTGCAGCAGGTTTTTTATGTACCTTTTCCTTGACAGGACGTCGCTCCTGCCGAATTTCTTGAACATCTTCTTGTTGTTCAGATTGATATAAAGGGTCCATTTTATTTGCCATGTTCTTCTTTTTTTTCAGCTATTCGTAATTTTGCACTTCTACTACGCGAGTTACGCCGTATTTCTTCTTCGCTTGGGACAATTGCTTTTTTTGATATTAAAACAAATGGGGTCAATGGATTACCATAAAAATCTTTTTCAATTTTATCTTCCAAATTACCGCTTCGCATAAATTGTTTTACCATTCGGTCTTCCAACGAATGGTAGGAAATAATAACTAAGCGACCTTTTTCTTTTAAAATATCTTTGCTTTGCAGCAATAAACCTTCCAATGCCTCTAATTCTTTGTTTACCTCTATGCGTAAAGCCTGATAAACTTGAGCTAAATATTTATTTTCTTTATGTTTTGGAATGCAAAGAGCAATTATTTCATTCAATTGTTGTGTATGCGTAATTTTATCTTTTCGATTTTCGACAATAAGACGGGCTAATTTATTGGCATTATCAATTTCGCCATAAGTTCGAAATATACGTTTCAAATCCTCTTGTTCATAGTTATTAATAATTATTTCGGCTGTTGTTTCTTTTCGCCTGTCCATTCGCATATCCAAATGAGAATTCCAACGAGTGCTAAAACCTCTATCTTCGCTATCGAATTGATGAGACGAAACGCCTAAATCAGCCAAAATTCCATCTACCGAATTGACATTGTGTAATCTTAAGAATTTTTTAATGTGTTGAAAATTGGCGTGTATCATTGTAAGTCGTTTATCTTCCATTTTGTTTGCTATAGCATCTGCATCTTGGTCAAAAGCATACAAACGTCCATCTTTATCAAGGTGTTGCAAAATTGCTTGAGAGTGTCCCCCAGAGCCGAAAGTTGCATCGACATAAATACCCGACGGATTTATGTTCAATCCTTTTATACTTTCATTCAGCAACACAGGATTATGATAAATGTTCGTAAATTTCTCCATCTCCAAAAATTTGATTTGCAACATCATTAATGATTTCCGTATTTTCGATAGCGAATCTGTTCATTTCTTCTTCGTAAAGTTTAGGGTCCCAAATTTCAATGAAAATAGACATCCCAACTATCAGTAATTCTTTATCCAAACAAGCATAATGCGACAAAGGCTTAGGTATGAGTAAACGATTTTTTGCATCTAATTTTACTTCCGTAGCACTTCCCATAAAATAACGAATAGCTTGTCTATTAGCAGGTTTGAACGAATTTAATTGAAGTAAGCGTTCTTTGTACACCTCCCACGTTTTAATAGGATAAATCGTCAAACACTTTTCAGTACTTCTGTTAATCATAAAACGCCCTTCATTTTCTTGGCTTACTTCATGCAAAATTGCCATGGGCATTTGAAATCTGCCTTTGCTATCTAATGTGCTATTATAAGTCCCTTCCGATGTAAACATTTTCATTATTTTTTATAAATTTCGCATATTTTTCCCATTTTTTCCCACTTTTCCCCATTTATTGTTATAAAAAAAATTGTTTTTTAACAACCTTATTTTCACTTTCTTATATTATTTTTTAAATTATTTCAAATTTTCCTTTAATATTACTTACCAAAGCCTTCCCTATTATTAATACAAATCCCTAAACCTATCATGTTGTTTCTCAAACACTTAAAACAATCATCATAGATTTAATATTTCTTACGCTTCTACAATGCAAAAATACATTTATTTATAACATTTCACAAAAAATATTAAAAATATTTATTTTTTTTATGAGCATTCGATAAAAAAATCCTATTCACTACCTACTCTTTCATTATCACATCAAACAATCATCATATTATTCTATTTTTATATCCATTAAAATATTATTTTTGTAAAAAATTTTTAATCAAAAATATTTCTTTTATGAGTGTAGATTATTCACAGCAACCAACGAGCTATTTATTACCGACATTAAACATACTTCCTTCCGAAATGTCGTGTTTGAAAAACGGCATTCCCATTCTTTATTTACATAATGAAAATCAAAGAATTATCCGATTGGATATACGTTTAAAAGCCGGCAGTTTTTTTCAAAATAAAAACGGAATAGCAACAATAGTTGCCAAAGCATTGTTTGAAGGAACGACACAGCATAAGCGTTCCGAAATATTTGCAATTATGGATTATCAAGGTGCCTATATGGAAAGTTCGTCGGGTAAAGATTTTGCTTCATTTTCTATTTACATGCCAAAACAAGCGATAAAAGAAGTACTAACCGTTGTATCCGAAGTATTTACTTCCGCTATTTTTCCCGAAGAAGAACTGCTGTTAATCAAAGAACAGCAAAAACAATCTTTGACCGTTAATTTAGAAAAAACTTCCGTAGTCGCTTTCCGTACTTTTACACAACAAATATTTCCTCAACATCCCTATGGAACTTTAATCTACCCTGATGATTATGGTGCTATTAACAGAGACGATGTGCTTGCTTTTTTCCATAATTTTTACCAAGCAGCTCATTGTCGTATATTTGTAGCCGGCGAAATAAACGACGAAGTTAAAGAGCTTTTAAATAATAGTTTAGGTAATATTCCTGTGAGAAATACGCTTGACATCAAGCACTATTCTCTTCCCGAACCCAAAGCGGAAAAAATAAAAATCCCAAAACAAGATGCCATGCAGGCAAGCATTTGCATTGGAAAGAGATTGTTTACACGACAACATGCCGATTGGGAAAAATTAAATCTTTTAAACATGGTCTTAGGGGGATATTTTGGGTCGCGTTTAATGAGCGAAGTCAGAGAGAAAAAAGGACTTGCCTACGGAATACATTCGCAAATGAAATCCTACCAAGTAAGTGGGGCTTTTTATATATCCGCTGATGTAAATAGCAATAAAACAGAAGAAGCCATTGAGGCAGTTTATCATATTCTTACCGACCTTCAACATACGGCAATTGACAAAAAGGAATTGACTTTAGTAAAAAACTATTACTACGGTGTGCTGTTACGGTATTTTGATGGAATTTTCCCATTATTAGACCGCTATATAGAAGTAAATGATTATGATTTACCCATTGATTATTGGTTGGATTTTCTTGAGACAATTAAAAATACGGAAGCCGATGAATTACAAGCTCTTGCTCAAACCTATTTCCAACCCGAATCAATGACGGAAATCATAGTTGGGTGAAATTGTTTAGCAGGTAAAAACTTAAGTGTCCCCCTACAGTAGGACAGTTTTTTTTATTTATTCTCGTTTTTATTTTTAAAAGCATAAGGTGGGATACTTACCCAATATTATTTACATGTGATGATAAAAACTCATTCATTTCATTTATGTACCTTAAGGCTTCTTTATCCGTTAAACTTTGCCCCATATAAATACGTCCATCTGATGAATCAATACATATTTTTCCTCCTTCTATGTCCATTATTTTGAAGAATAAAGTAAAAAATGTTGCTTTATAATTTTCCAAATGAATGTCATTTATTTGAGTTAAATTAATTTTTTCTGGAATATTGAAAATTTTCCCTTTTTTCCTTATCGTTAATGTTTTCTCATTCATTTCGATAAATTCATACCCTTTTATTTGCCATAAAATTAAATCTAAAACAAAAAGACTTACCAAAATTAACACAACAGATACGATTAAGAAATCTGAAATTTTTTTATCAAATATAATTTCCATTATAGCGGCATAAGTCCAAATAAAAATAAAAAAAAGTATAAACAGTTCACATATACACAACATTATTAGTATTCCCCAATTTATGTTTTTTTTTATTTTTATTTCCATAAATATTAAAATGTCCCCCTATAGTATTAAGTGTCCCCCTCTATTAGGACAGTTTTTTTTATTTTTTTAATGTTGCAAAAATATACTTTTATTTGTTTTCTTTCTTTACTTTTTTTCCTTCAGCGGAAAAAAGGCTTATTACAAACAATTTGTTTTGACTTCTATTGCTCATTCTCTTTTTTATCATTTTTTTTATCAGGAAACAAAAAATAGTTACGGAAACTAACTGCTAACAAAATTATTATAATAATAGGTAAATCTTTTAATAATTCTCCCCATGTCATCATTGTTCCATCTGCGGAACGGCGAAACTTTGCTAACAATACCACAGCAACGAATATTAAAAACTCTACTATGATATTTTTTAATTTTATTTTATTTCTTTTTTTATTCATCACAGATTGTTTTTCAGCAGAATAGTCATTTGTTGTTTTCTTGCTCTTTTAGTAAATTTAAGAAAATTAAAAAGAATAAAGTGGGACACTACCCAAATCATTGAATCTGTTAAAATTGAACAATTCTTGGATTCCATTGAACACAAGCTGTAGCTATCCACTCATTATTTATATTTTCAAAAACAATATATAAACTGGGTCTATCATGGTATGGTATTTCCCAATAGTAAGTTTCAACATGTATTGTATCTTTTGAACGCTTTAATTTTTCCTCATAAATGGGGCTGTATAACCAATGCATAGCTGATTTTTTATCATAAAATAGAGCAACCGGGTAGTGGTATTTAGGTTCAGGTAACATCTCTAGAACTTTCTCTTTTATCATGCCTTTATAAGGAAGTTGTCCTTCTTCCCGCACAAACTCCATATTTTCTAAACTGTCTAGTTTTACTTCATAATCATAAAGAATTGTTTCTTCGCATTCTATACTTTTAATCCACCATCCACTTATAAAACCCACAATACCAATTACAACAACAATCAGTGCAAAAATTAATTTCTTTTTTCTCATGTTTATTTTATTTTTTAATATTGCAAAAGTATTATTTAATTTCTTCAATTTTAACAGATTCAATGATTTTTCGCTTTTCTTCGTATGAAAAACTATCAATAGGGTCATAAGTAACTAAAGTACAATTATAAATAGTTTTTCCAAAAATAGTTATATATTTAAATAATGAATGAATATACTGTTCTTTTATTCCCGGTATAGAATCTATTTTTGCTGCCATAAGCAAGTAATATACATGATTATTGTTATCGTATTTTTTTTCAAAAAATGGAATCATGTCTTGAGATAAGTAAAACTCAAAAAAATCCTTAATCAAAGTATCTATTGACAATTCTTTATATACAATTGGTTCAAGTAATATTACAAATTTATTTATATCATTTTTTAAAGAACAAAACGCTTTTAAAGTATCTGTATCGCAACCCGAAGCATCTACTTTGACTATGTTATCACATATCTCCGTATGTTTATAATCCTCAGGAAGAATAAATGAAATACGCATTCCTCTTGCATTAAATTCATGTTCAATCAGTTTATTTTCTCTCGAAAATTCATCTATTTGTTGACTTGTATAAAAAACCAATGAAATACTTATTAAAATAAATAAATAATTACTTTTTTTTACCAATTTTATCATATCTTATTTAATAATTTTACCCCAATACTTAAGTGTCCCCCTATAGATAGTAGGACAGTTTTTTTATTTTTTAATATTGCAAAAGTATACATTTATTTGTTTCAATCAATAAAAAAAGTAAATATTTACCCCACCCTTACCCTCCCCAAATGGGGAGGGTGTGATTATCAATGTATTGTAAGTTTATTGCGTTATTTACTCATCTGATGGCTTTGAGTCATCCGATGAGTTTTGTTTTGCAAAATACAATTAAATTTATTGGTTTAGAAAAAAATGGTTGTTTTTTGCAACTATCTATCTATCATGCTCCTCCCCATTTGGGGAGGCTGGGAGGGGTTGTTGGGGAGACTTTGTTTCACAACGTGTTGCGAGTTTATTTCGTTGTAGATTAAGTGCATTTTTTTTAATTATTTTATTTTGCAAAGATAGTGTTTTTTGTTATAAGATTTGTTACTCACTCTCATTTTTATCATTTGCTCTCGTTTTTATTTTTAAAAGCATAAAATGGTACACTACCGGTGGTACACTACCTAATATTATTTAATTTCTTCAATTTTAACAGATTCAATGATTTTTCGCTTTTCTTCGTATGAAAAACTATCAATAGGGTCATAAGTAACTAAAGTACAATTATAAATAGTTTTTCCAAAAATAGTTATATATTTAAATAATGAATGAATATACTGTTCTTTTATTCCCGGTATAGAATCTATTTTTGCTGCCATAAGCAAGTAATATACATGATTATTGTTATCGTATTTTTTTTCAAAAAATGGAATCATGTCTTGAGATAAGTAAAACTCAAAAAAATCCTTAATCAAAGTATCTATTGACAATTCTTTATATACAATTGGTTCAAGTAATATTACAAATTTATTTATATCATTTTTTAAAGAACAAAACGCTTTTAAAGTATCTGTATCGCAACCCGAAGCATCTACTTTGACTATGTTATCACATATCTCCGTATGTTTATAATCCTCAGGAAGAATAAATGAAATACGCATTCCTCTTGCATTAAATTCATGTTCAATCAGTTTATTTTCTCTCGAAAATTCATCTATTTGTTGACTTGTATAAAAAACCAATGAAATACTTATTAAAATAAATAAATAATTACTTTTTTTTACCAATTTTATCATATCTTATTTAATAATTTTACCCCAATACTTAAGTGTCCCCCTATAGTAGGACAGTTTTTTTTATTTTTTAATATTGCAAAAGTATACTTTTATTTGTTTCAATCAATAAAAAATAAATATTTACCTTTCTTTTATTTTTTAACCGCAGAGTTCCCAAAGAATACGCTAAGTTCGCAGAGTTTCTTTGCGTTCTTTGCGGTTAAGTCGATACTATCCCAAAAAGTGTGTATTTTTTTTGTATTTTTGCATTTCAAATATAAAAATCACTACTAACCGACAAAAGATAAAAAAAATGAAAAGAAGTTTAATTTTGTTACTATACCTATTAATTTTATATTCTTGTAAAACAGTATATAATAAAAATAATATTTGTGGAACATATATAAACTTCCCATACGATGATACAACTGAAATACTCAATAAACTTGTTTTATTTAACAATGGTACATTTGCTTATTATTCAAATGAAAAAAACGTAGAATATCTTGGTCATTATAAATTAGAACTTCCTTATTGTCATTCACCTATTGGTAAATGGGTGATAAAAAACAATAAAGTGATTTTAAATACAAAAATCAATGAATTGACAATCGAAACTATTAAACAAGAAAGAGAAAATAAAGATTCGTTTAAAATTCAATTTTTAAATTTATCCGATAGTTCAATAAAAAAAGAAGATACAATTGAAATTTTCACATCAACAGATGGTAATAAAACATTTAAATATTTTACCGATCAAAATGGGTATATTTCTTTGTCTCGAAAAGATGTTAAATATCTTCTTATTCATGATGGACTATTAGGTAGAAAACATAAAATACCCAAAAGAGGATATGATTATAAAATATATTATGTTGATTGTTTTTATAACAGCTTTAATAATAAAACACTGATTATTTATAATGATTCTACTTTAATTGAAAGGGAAATAGTAAAAAATCACGAAAATGAAGTTTTTATTGTAGAATGGAACTATTATAAAGAAAACGGAAAGCCTTTTAATACATATAAAAAAATGAGAGAAATATATAAAAAGCAAAAAGGCAATGTATCAACGAAATAATCTTCCTTTTTGAAGTAATAGGCATTTTACCGTCTGTCAGGTAGTATTTCAAAAATAGTATCCAAAAAGCGAGCAAAGTTTATGTTTTTTGGAAGAAATTCAATAAAAAACATGCAAACTACCTATTCTTCCTTATGAACAATACTATCAGCGTTAATATATTTGTCTTATAAAATTTCTATCTGTTATAAAATGATATCGGCACCGACTAAATTGTACCGTCTATTTGTTTAATTATCTAAATTCTTATCTGTAATTATCATTTTATATTCAGCTTCCCACTCAGATTTTTTATCGTAGTAATATGTCCAATTTTCCGGCTGCCATAATTCTTTATCTAACTTTTTACCATCAACATAAGTATCAAAAACCAATTCGCTGAACCATTTATCAAATTGAGTTTTTATAACATCATTTGGATATACATCGTCTATTGAAAAAGTTCTAACAACCTTTTCTTCTGCAGGAAACAATGTTACTTCATCTAAATTTTTAATATTATTCCCATAATCTAAACTTTTTATAAATTTAAGTGTAATGGTTTTTTGAGTTGAATTTTTGATAACAAACCGATACGTCCCAACATGGTCTATTTGTACACATGAATTGAAAAACAAAAGAACAATAAAAAAATAACGAATAGCTTTCATAATATCTAAATTTTTAAATATTAATAATATATTTGTCTAATAACATTTTTATCTGTTGCTGAAATAGACGACGGTGCGATATGAATTGTGGTACCATCTTTTTTTGTCCATGTAGGACTTCCATTTTTAGTAAAGGCATACGAACTATAGAGCATAATAGAATTAAAATCAAAGGAAGAACCATAATAATTATATGAACCTGCTGCCATTTTACAAAATTGACTTTTTGCCCCTGACATTACATTATTAGAATAATAGGTTATGTAATTATCTCTATCCGGCCTTTGATGTTCGTGATATAAACCCAAACTATGCCCCAATTCGTGCCTATATGTTCTTGGATAGTTAGCATCGTTTGTGAAATCCATCAGTGCCCATGGAACTCTACCTATTGTAGATCTTCCAGCATAAGCATTTGTGTTAGTGTAGCCTATCCGTATAAAATATTTCCACCCCATAACCCAACAAGTTTTGTTCCAATTTATTTTTGTTGTTATTTCAGAGAATGAAATTTTGTAATTAGCTGCAACCCTCCAATCCGCCATAGCCCAAAGAGTTTTTGTTCTAATATTTTGATTTGAAGTATTCCACATATAAGGTATTGTATTATTCCATTTTAAATGTAAAGTATATCTTACTGCTTTTTGCATAGGATCTTCAGTTTCAATAAGAGGTAAACCCCACTCTTCATTTCCTGTTAATGCATTGCGTTGCAAGTAATACCCGAAAATATCAAAACCATTTTCATAATACTGTAAAATTTGAAATTTTGAAATTGCATCATAACAATCGGAATAACCCGTATAAACAATGATATCGTTTTCATCGTAAAATTCTAACAAGGCAAAATTGGCAACAAAATTCTGAATATAGGGATGAGCGTTAATTTCGTCTATCAATTCAATCACTATATTTTGATAAAAATTTATATCTTCTTGCGTCTCCTCTTGTGTTTCTTCTTGCATTATTAAGTCAAGAAAATGAATCTTTTCAATTTTTTGTTCATATGAAAAACTATCAGGATTATAATATTCTCCTCGTTTTTCCAACTCATAAATAAGCACCAAGTCCATATACTTATTTTGTAAATATGTATATGGATGTTCTATAGGATCATCTATAATAGATTTCTGATTTTTGGTTTCTATAATAGAGTTTTCAAAGTCTTTTTTGCACGCACTAAAGGTTAATGCAAATGTAATTGCAACAAACACTATAATAGTACAAACGCTATAATTTAATCGTTTTTTTTGCTTGCCTCCTCTCAAGCATTTTTCTGTTAATAACACTGTTTGATTTAAGGAATTTTTTACCTCACTTTTAAAGTAATAATAATTTCTTTCCATGACATATAAATTTAAAAATTAAAAAATATTTTACGTTACAAAGGTATATAAAAAATCACTTAGAATTTATATTTTATCAATTTTTTTTTAAACAAATTATCAATACTTTAAGGCAAAGAAAAGAAAAATAGATGTTTTTTACTTGTTTTTTTGGAAGAAATTCAGTAAAAAAGAACAAGAAGAACTATCCCAAAAAGTGTATATTTTTTTTGTATCTTTGCATTCTAAAATATAAAGATATATAATATATGAAAAAATTAATGTATACAGTATTGACATTATGTGTGATATGTATGTCATGCAAAGAAAAAAAAATTGAAAGAGAGTTAGATATGAACAATCCGTTTTTCTCAAAACCTGAAACACCTTATGGGGTTCCTGCCTTCGATCAAATCAAAACAGAGCATTATTTACCTGCTTTTGAAGAAGCTATGTTGCAACAAAAAGAAGAAATTGAAGCCATTGTTAACAACAAAGAAAAACCTACGTTCGAGAACACTATCGAAGCCCTTGACTATAGCGGTGAATTATTAAACACCGTAGCTTTAGTGTTTTTCAATATGTGCGAAACCAATAATAGCAATGAAATGATTGCTATTGCCGATACGATTAGTCCGAAATTAGCCGCACATAGCGATGATATTAGCCTAAATCCCAAACTGTTTGAAAGAGTAAAAACAGTTTACGAGCAAAAAGACAAGTCTTTAAATCCCGAACAACAACGTTTATTAGAAGAAACTTACAAAAATTTTGTTCGCGGAGGTGCTAATATTCCTGTAGAAAAACAAGCTCGTTTTCGTGAAATCAACGAAGAATTATCCAAATTGACGCTTAAATTCGGCAATAATGTTTTAGCCGCTACCAATGCTTATAAAATGGTCATTGAAGATGAAAAAGACCTTGCCGGTTTGCCCGAATCTTTAAAAGCAGCCGCTGCAGAAACAGCAAATCAATCGGATGATACCAAAGGAAAATGGGTGTTTACTATTCATAATCCCAGCCTGTTGCCATTTCTTCAGTTTGCCGACAACCGGGCAAAACGCGAAGAAATTTGGCGAGCTTATTCCAATCGTTGTATAGGCGGCGAATTCGACAATACCACCATTATTTCTAAAATTGTAAAACTTCGTGCTGAGCGAGCTCAAATACTCGGATTTAAAACCCATACCGATTTCGTATTGGATGAGCGTATGGCTAAAACCCCAACTGCAGTTTATGATTTATTACAAAAAGTATGGAATCCGGCTTTAGCTAAGGCAAAAGAAGAATTAGAAGAATATCAACAACTTGCCAATAAAGAAAAACCGAAATTCGACATTAAACCATGGGATTGGAGATATTATACCGAAAAAGTACGCAAAGCAAAATACGAATTAAATGATGAAGTGATACGTCCTTATTTCAAGCTCGAAAACGTAAGAGACGGCATCTTTATGATATGTAAAGAATTGTACGGATTGACATTCAAAGAAAATGCCGATATTCCTACCTACGACCCGGAAGCCGTAGCTTATGAAGTGATTGATAACGGTAATGTTATCGGCATTTTATACATGGATTATTTTACAAGAGCAAGCAAAAGAAGCGGAGCATGGATGACGGAATTTAGAGGTCAACACAAAACAAAAGACAACGAAAATGTAATTCCTATTATATCCTTAGTGCTTAATTTCTCTCGTCCAACTGCCGACATGCCCTGCTTATTAAATTTTGATGAAACCGAAACCTTTTTCCACGAATTTGGACATGGATTGCATGGATTGCTAAGCAATTGCAAATACCGTTCTTTAGCCGGAACCAATGTTACACGCGATTTTGTAGAATTACCATCTCAAATTATGGAAAATTGGGCACGTCATCCCGAAGTGTTGAAATTATATGCTAAACATTATATATCAGGAGAAAGCATTCCCGATGAATTAATCAAAAAAATTGAAGCCGCAGGCAATTACGGACAAGGATTTATCAATACCGAACTCATTGCCGCTTCTTTTCTTGACATGGATTATCACGTATTGGAAAATCCTACTATTTCAGATCCTATCGCTTTTGAAAATGAAGCCCTTGCCAAATACGGCTTGATTCCTGAAATAATTTCCCGCTACAGAAGTCCTTATTTCCAACACATATTTACTTCTTCTACAGGATATTCTGCCGGCTACTACAGCTATACATGGTCTGCCGTTTTAGATGCCGATGCCTTTGAAGTATTTAAACAAAATGGTTTATTCGATAAAGCCACAGCGACATCTTTCCGTAAAAATATCCTTGAAAAAGGCAATACGGAAGACCCTGCTCTACTATATAAAGCATTCCGTAAACAGGAGCCTAGCATAGAGCCTTTATTGAGAAACAGAGGATTGTTGCCGGAAGAGAAATAAAAGAAAATTAATTTTTAATTACTTTTTGATAAAAAATTTCTTTTTCCGTACCGACTTTTAATATATAAATACTTTTCGATAAATTGAGAGGAGAAATAATTGCCGATTTATTTGTTGTTGTTGTTGTTATGGCAATTTCTTTTCCTCTCAAATCGAATAGTTGTATTGATTTGATATTATCCTGCAAATTATCAATATAAAAATAGGTTTGAAAAGGATTGGGATAAACCGTAATGGAATTTTCTTTGCAATAATTAATAAAACCAAGTTGATTGTCGGGATAAACACTCATGCTCGGATCGCCAAACAATACCCAAGTTTTTGCTTCTATTGAGCGTTTTAAAAATCTTATCATTTCCATATATGTTTGCAAATACAACACGCCTATCTGAACAATTGAATCGGTATGTGGAAGCAACGCATTAAATACCTGTTGACTATAAGTAGCAGCCTCCCATTCAACAAGCGACGAAAACATAAGACTAAGCACTGCCCCACTTGCTTGTTCTTGGGAAGAAGTGTTCATCCATTTTTCGGCTAAACATTCTCTATCGGCAAAATGTCCGTTCAAGCATGCTGCCGAAATCACAATCGGATATTCCGTCGTGTTTTGTAATTTTTCTATTGATGCGGTTGTGAAACTGCCTGTCCCCCATCGGTCATAAGAACCAAAGCCAAGATAATTAATAATTGATACTCCTCGATTAACCAAATCAATGATATCATTTTCAGAAGGATTACCTATTGCATCGGCTTCTCCTTGCGAACCGTCATACAGCTCTTCGACCGCACTATATCCTTTGTTCAACAAGCAAGTTCGTATATGCCGCATATATTCCCAATCGTATTTTTCTGAAATAGGCGAAACATTATCGGAAGCAATTCCTATCGCTTTTTTTGAAAATTGAAGCTTATCTCTCATTAAAAGTTTACGAATTTGACATTGTAAATCATCAACATTCCCGACAGATAATCGTCCAACTATCATTTCAGGAAAATCATCATCGCCCTCTAACAAAGCATAAGGAACGTCCGACAAACCTTCATTTAAGCGATAAGAAGGAATGTATTCGTCATCACCTATCAGCAACAAATAAGTCGGTTGATGAGATTGATAAAAGCGTTTGATTTTTTCTTGAATGCTATCTCTCGACTCATTTTTACTTACCATAATTGTATGAACGACTAAACCTTCTTTTTCTTTGAAAAATATAAAATTATCTATCAAATGAAAAAAATCTTCATAACACACTATTAAATAAGATATAACCTCTTCTTTACAAAATAAATTTTGTCGATAATTTTCAAACAAAGACCGATAACTTGCTTCAAAAATCGGCGATATCTTCAACTCATCGGATGAAAAAACATGACGAATACCAAGTTGTAAATTGGAATCACTACAATTAGCTCTCAACCTGATTTTTACACCTTTACAATCTCTGAAATAAAAAAAATCCTGCTCTACTCGTAAGCATTGCGTATCGCTCGGATTTTGATAGATAATTGAATAATCGACTTCGTTTTCGGGAATGATAAAATACAAAGTAGTATCAACACTAATATTTTTAAAAAAAATATTCGTTAAACTATCGTTGGAAATAATGTGTAGTTTATTTTGTCCTTGAGATGAAAAATAAAGACAAAACAATAAAAATACGACTTCATATTTAATCCGATATTTCAACATCTTCCAATGGTGTATCAGCACCAACTTCTTTTCCAACCACTAAAGTGATTTTAGCTTGGTAAGGAATTTTTCTTCCCTCTTGAATTATTTTGCCTTTATAGCGTTGCTCTAAAACGGCATTGGGATATTTGCTCGGTTTATAAATCACTTGTCCTAACTCTAAATTATTAGCTTCCAACATATTCATTGCTTGACGAAGCGATAAGTCCAAAAGATTGGGCATCTCAACTTGAGGAGGAACCATCATAGTGATTGATAAATAGATTTTTCTTCCTTTTTTTATTTTCATTCCTACTTGCGGGTCTTGAGAAATAACAATTCCTCCCTTTAAATCCGGCATAAAAACCGAATCATTAATGGTCAATTTAAAGTTATGTTCGTTTTTGTTTTTCTCAAAATCTTCCAATTGCTCCAAACTATAGCCCGTAAAATCAGGCACTAAATATTCTTTTCCATGATTAGTGAAAAAACGAAGCATAAGCATAGCAAATAGCAGTATAAGCAAAGACAATGCAATGGCAAATAAAATGTCTTTTATTAAAGGATATTTTTTTAAAAATTTTTTAATCTCCATAATGTGTGAATTAAATCTCTATTAGTTGTTAAAAATTCATAGTATCATTTATAAATTGATGCTATCGTTTTTATTGTTGCAAAATTAACCTTTTTTACTATATCAATGGAAGAAAATTAGTTTATTTTTCTTTCATTTTTACTATCAATTAATGTTAAAACTTCATTTTAAATTATATTTTTTAGAGTAAAAATATAAAACAAAAGTCGTTTACATACAACTAAAATCGTTTATATAGTTGTTTATCAGCGTAAAATAAAATAAAATGTATTTTTATTTATTCGTGATTTTGAAAATAAAAAAAATATACCTTTGCAGATTGAATACTAATAATAAAAAAAATGAGCAGTAATAAAAAAGAAAAAGTAATATTTCCTATCAATGAGTACATTCATAAAATTGAAAAATTTTTTGATACTTATAAAAAACAATTCAACATTATTTCGTCCATCGTTTTAGTGATTATAGCTGCCTTGGTCGTCTATTTTGTATGGTATCAACCTCGACAAGAAGAGAGAGCAGAAGTTGCTATCTATAAAGCGGAACAATATTTTGCCCAAGATTCTTTTGCTTTAGCATTGAATGGCGATGGAATGCACGACGGTATTTTAGATGTTATTAGTAATTATGGCTTTACAAAAACCGGAAATCGAGCTAAATACATTGCCGGCATTTGTTATTTAAGAATAGGCGACTACGACAATGCCATCAAATATTTAAAAAAGTTTAAAGGAAAAGATAAATTAGTTGCCGTTCAAGCATTGGCTTCAATAGGAGATGCATATATGGAAAAAAATGATTTTAAAAATGCTTTATCCTATTACAAAAAAGCCGTTAACAAAAACCCTAATGATTTGCTTACTCCTTTGTATTTGTTGCGTACGGGCATGATTTGTGAGATGGAAAACAATTGGAAAGATGCTTTAAAATATTATGAACGTATTCAAAAAGAATATCCTATGTCCGAACAAGCAGGTGATATCGAAAAAAGGATAGAGTTTGTAAAAACCAAATTAGGAAAATAATTTACATGTCTATAAAAAAAGAAAAAAATCTTTCAAAGGTACATAGCGTATCACAACCTGCTATTCACGATAAACGAATCGGTATTGTTACCGCTGAATGGAATAAAGAAATTACACATGCTTTACGCGATGCTTGTGTAGAAACATTAATCAAAAATAATATAAAAAAAACAGATATCATACATGCAAATGCTCCCGGCAGTTTTGAATTACCATTTGTAGCCAAGCAATTAATCAATAGAGGTACCGATGCCGTTATTTGTTTAGGCTGCATTATTCAAGGCGAAACCCGTCATTTTGATTTTATTGCCGATGCTACTGCCAACGGCATTATGAATGTAGGTATATTAACCAATACGCCTGTTATTTTTGGAGTATTGACAACCAATACAATGGAACAAGCATTGGCACGTGCAGGAGGTAAACACGGCAACAAAGGCGTCGAAGCCGCTATGACTTGCTTGAAAATGTTAGAAATAGAATAAATCTTATTTTTTACTTTAGAAAAAACTAATCTGAATTCGTTTCATTCTATATATTTTCATGAAAACAAAAAAATTTTTTTTACTTATTTTATCTTGCTTTATCATCCTCTTATTTGCTTGCAAGCAAACTCCAAAAAAAGGAGGAGTTATCATTTCTTTTGATGATAATTACATTGATGAATGGTTTGAGTTCAGAGAAGTATTTAATCAATACCAAATAAAAGCTACTTTTTTCATTGCACATTCCTATTTACTTGATACCGATGACATACAAAAATTAAAAATATTAGAAAAAGAAGGACATGAAATCGGATGTCATGGATATTGCCATTTGAATTGTATGGATTACGTTGATTCGATAGATAAATATGTTGAAAATGAAATTATTCCTGCTGTACATCTATTAAAAAAACACGGATTTCAACTTCACTCTTTTGCTTATCCCTTCGGAACCTCAACCGATTTAATTGATTCTGTACTCCTAACCCATTTCTCCTATATACGGAAAGCTACCTATAATATTAATGATACAACTATCGATACCTATGATGATATTTTTGTGTCGGACAATACAACTCGTGTCAGCAATGCGATGGGAATGGACTATAACTACAATATATCTTTCGAAAATTTGGAAACGGCTTTAAAAAGAGCTGCCAATAACAATGAGATTTTAATTTTATATGCACATCAAATTAATAATTCCAAAAAAGATTACAGCATAGAACCGGCTTATTTGGAAAAAGTCTTTCAGTTATGCAATAAATACGGTCTGCAATCGATTAGAATGAAAGATATTGGAAGTTTCACTTTTAAATAAAAATCGTATGAAAATCGTTTTCATGGGGACTCCCGATTTTGCAAGCGGCATACTAAAAGCCATTTTGGAATCCGAAAAACATGATGTTTGTGCTGTTGTAACGGCTATAGACAAGCCGGCAGGTAGAGGAATGCAAACCATGAAATCGTCGGTTAAACAATTAGCCGAAAAACATCAATTAACACTACTTCAACCCGAAAAATTAAAAGACCCCGCCTTTGTCGAATGCTTGGAGTCCCTACATGCCGATTTGTTTGTTGTAGTTGCCTTTCGCATGTTACCGGAAGTGGTTTGGAAAATCCCTCCTAAGGGAACAATAAATCTACATGCTTCTCTGCTACCTCATTATCGCGGTGCGGCTCCCATCAATTGGGCGATTATTAATGGAGAAACAGAAACAGGAGTTACCACTTTTTTTATTAATGAGAAAATTGATGAAGGAAATATTATTCTTTCCGAAAAAACAAACATATTACCCGACGATAATGCCGGCAGCTTACACGACAAACTACTGCACTTAGGAGCAAAAGTTCTACTTAACACCTTAGAACAAATTGAAAACAACACTTATAAAGAACAAAAACAAATTTTATCTCCTCATCTGAAATTAGCACCTAAAATCTTTAAAAAAGATTGCCTCATTAATTGGAATTTAACCGCTACTGCCATTCATAATTTAATACGCGGATTATCGCCCTATCCTACTGCTTATACATTGTTTGCCGATAAAAACAAACATGAAAACATCATTAAAATTTTTAAAAGTAGCACAAATTTAGCTTCCCATCATCTTCCTCCCGGACTTATTGAAACCGATAACAAACAGTATTTACGCATAGCATGTAAAGACGGGTTTATTTATGTAGAGGAATTACAAATGAGTGGCAAAAAACGCATGGACATCAAGGAGTTTTTATTAGGAAATAAACTTATGCATTTAACACAATGTTTTTAACCGATTTTTTTAATAAATTAAAACTTTTTTATAAAAAGAATGCCAACTTAATATGGTTAGCAGCAATTACCTTGATAGGAGCAATCACTCGTTTATATGGGATACTTGATTTGCCATTTACCGATGATGAACTCGGCGTTGAAGCACGCTTACATTATACTACTTTTTCGCAATTAATACAAGAAGGCGTTCTTTGTGAAGGACATCCTGCCGGAATACAGGTTTTTATTTGGTATTGGTCGAAAATGGTGGGCTATTCGGAATTGGCGTTGCGTTTACCTTTTTTAATCCTTGGGATACTGTGCATTCCTTTGGCATACAAAGTCGCAAGCAAATGGTTTAACGAAAATGTAGGTTTATTTGTAGCTGCTTACTTTGCAACAAGTCAATATATGATTTTTCATAGCGTTGTTATTCGACCTTATATACCCGGACTTTTCTTTTCTTTATGTATGCTATGGTATTGGTCGAAACTGCTTTTCGATTCCGATTACCGATGGAAGAATATTTTTTTAATGGGTTTATTCGGGGCTTTGTGTGCTTATACACATCAATTTTCAATGTTTTTTGCGTTTCTATTAGGGCTTGCCGGTTTAATTATTGTCAATAAAAAATATTTTTGGAAATATTTAATCGCCTGTTTACTTGCCGTTGTTCTTTATATTCCTCATATTTCAATATTAATCCAACAAATACAAATAGGCGGCGTTGGCGGTCCCGACGGATGGTTGGGAAAACCGACTCCCGAATTTTTTATAGTATACCCTAAATATATTTTTCACTTTTCTCGCTATGTGTATATAACAGTAGCTTTTATTATAGGATTTTACGCTATTAAAAACATTCGACTTTTGAAATTGCTTTGGAAAAAACAACTTCTTGCCTTGCTGTTGTTCCTTATCCCTTTGCTAACCGCTTATTTTTATTCCATTTATGTTAATCCCGTTCTACAATTTAATATACTTATCTTTTCTTTTCCTTTTTTACTATTACTCTTATTCTCAATGATTGATGACAAGCCCGACATTTTAAAAAAAGGATTACTCTTGTTGTTGATGGTTAGCATGCTATACAGCTTAATCTATCAACGTAAACATTACGAATTAATGAACCGGCAGTGGTTTGAATTATCGGTAAAAAAAGCCATAGAATGTAAAAAAACTTACGGCGAACAAAATGTCAGCATAATGTTGTGTATGGAAAAGCCATTCCTAAATTATTACGAACGTAAATATAATGAAAGCATTAAGAATCTTGTTTACGTTGAAACTCCTTTTACGAATAAAGCATTTCATGCCTTAGTTGAACAACAACAAAGCGACTATGTGCTTGCCGGAAATTTATCGGACTTGCAACTTTTGATGATAAAAGAAAAATATCCCTATCTATTATATTGCGAAAAATGTTTTACAACGGAAATTCTCTTGTTTTCGAAACATCCTTCGCCGCAACAAATTAACTATACACCCCTTTATAATTTCAATCTTTCTTTTGATAGCATTGGCGATATTTCAAAAAAAGAATACTTTATGATTGATGAATTTCCTTTTTTAAAAATCAACGACTCTCGTTTTACATTACTAATAGCAACTGTTGAATATATTAATGAAGACACGAATGCCAACTTTCACCTTGTCATAGAAACTTATTTCAAACAACAATTGATAGAATGGCGTCCCATCGACACCAAAAATATCAGCCGCAATGTAAATGAAAAACATTTTCTATATATTCCTTTACGCTATGAGTTATTGTTCAAAAACAGCCGAAAAATGAAAGATGTATATGTGAAAATTTTTCTGTGGAATCCCGACAAAACAAAAGCAGTAAAACCTCTAAACGCTTCTGTTACTGCTTATAAAGACAATGAATTTATCTACGGTTTAGTGGAATGCTTGCAATAAAAAAAATTACGAATCATATATTAATTTTTTATACTTTTGCAGATATTAATTAAAAGGGGCATTAGCTCATTTGGCTAGAGCGTTTGACTGGCAGTCAAAAGGTGACGAGTTCGATTCTCGTATGCTCCACTTCTCAAAAAAAACATCGTTTAAAAGTTTTAAACTTCTAATAATGAACATAGAAGATGTTATAGAATCGCAAAACACTAAAGATTTGCACCTTGTTGCTTCCCAATTTTGTACTTTTATTGAAAAAATACAACCCTTTCAACAACAAGATGCTATGGAATATTTAATTAAAATTATTCCATTATTATACATTAAAGGCATTCTAATTCCTCACTTCGAATTTGATGAAGAAGAAAATATGGCAATTCGTCTTTTGACAGAAGAAGAATACGAAATAGCGTATTTAAGCATCAAAGAAAAATTTGATACTTATAACTATTTTGAGTTCTTTAATCAGTCTATTAATCAAGTAGAATCAATTGACTTATCAGAATTAATTGCCGATTTATATCAAGACTTAAAAGACTTTGTTCTCTTTTTCAATCAAAATACTTTTCGCTCTCAAAGTGCGGCACTTTGGTTGTGCAGAGTTAATTTTTATGAACGATGGGGAAAAATCATAACGCAACTGCTGGCTTATCTTCATCCCTTACTTTTCCCTTCACAAGTCAATGATTATTAAATAAAAACAATAACACTACAATGAAAAGATTATTAATTTTAATTTTTATCGGATTACAATTTTTCACGTTTGCACAAACAGACACCCTCAATCGTACCGATAAATTCGGGAAAAAATACGGCTATTGGAAAAAATACAACAAACAAAATAAACTCGACTATGAAGGTACGTTTTTTAACGGCGAACCCGTTGGAAAATTTATTTACTATCACGACAACGGCAGAATTAAAAACATATCGTATTACACGCCTAACTCCCCTGTTGTTAACACAACTATGTTTCACGAAAACGGCAAAAAATTAGCCGAAGGCGATTTCTATAACCGAGAAAAAGACGGCAAATGGCTAATTTACAGCTCTACCGGAAAATTAGTGGCGGAAGAAAATTTTGTGAAAGGCAAAAAAAACGGCGTTTCTAAAATCTATTCTCCTCAAGATGAAACTTTATTGGAAGAAGTCAATTGGTTGGATGACAAAAAAAACGGAGTAAGTATTAACTATTTCACAACGGGAAAAATCCGTATGAAAATGTTCTACAACCTCGATAAAATGCACGGCAGTTTTGAAAATTATTACGAAAATGGGAAAATAAAAACAAAAGGACAATATGCAAAAAATTTCCGTGAAGGCAAATGGGTTTCTTACGACGAAAAAGGAAGAGAACTAAAAATCGAATACTTCAAACGTGGAAGAACCAATCTTTTACTATTAGGATTCCGTACCGAAAAAGAATGGAAATTAATCAATGTTAACAAAATAGCTTATTTTTATCAAAAAAATCCAAGAATCGTTATTGTTCAACTGCACGATTCGACTCAAATAGCCGTTGCGGATGATTTGTTACGTATTGCCACTTGCACTACGCAAGAATATTTTATTTTCCTCAACGAAACGGTATTGTCTTCGTACGAAGCCATTAAAAAACTTATCCCAAGTAAAATTAATAGCAATCAAGCCAAAGTAATACTCTCTATTCAACCGCCTTTTGATGTGATAACTCACGATAATTATTATGATTTATTAAAAACCATTGTCCATCCTAAACGTCCCAAATTAGAATGAAAAAAAAACGTATCTTATTGGCAATGAGTGGCGGAATCGACAGTACTGTCAGTGCCCTTCTTCTTTTACAACAAGGTTATGAGTTGATAGGCATTACTTTACGCACCTACGATTCCACTTCGACGAAAAACACGGAAAAAGAAAAAGGTTGTTGCAGTGCGGATTCGCTTTTTGAAGCAAAAAAAATGGCTGATAAATTAGGATTTCAACACCATATAGTAGATGTTCGTGAACAATTTAACGACATTGTTATTAACAATTTCATAGCCGAATATTTACACGGTCGTACCCCTAATCCATGCATTCTTTGCAACTCACACATCAAATGGAAAGCCTTATTACAATTAGCCTATCAGTATGATTGCGAAATGATTGCTACAGGACATTATGCACGCATAAAACAAGTCAACAATCGCTTTTTTATACAAAAAGGACAAGATACAATCAAAGATCAAAGTTATTTTTTATGGGCATTATCGCAAGAAGAACTTGCCCACACGATTTTTCCCTTAGGACATCTCACAAAAACCGAAGTGCGAAAAATAGCCTATGATTTAGGCTATGAAAAATTATCGCAAAAAAAAGAAAGTCAAGAAATTTGCTTTATTCCCGACAATGACTACCGTCATTTTCTATCAACACATGTAAAAGATTTCAAAGAAATATACAAAGAAGGACATTTTATTGACAAGGAAGGGAATAGCTTAGGAAAACACCGAGGATATCCCCATTATACCATCGGACAACGCAAGGGCTTGCAAGTTGCTTTTGGAAAACCTAAATACGTCTGTGCCATTGATATAGAAAAAAATACGCTTACTCTTGGGGATAAGGAAGATTTGCTGTCCTCTCAATTAAAAATAAAAGAGGTAAATTTCCATAAGTACGATTCCATCCCTGCCAATTTTCAAGCCGAAGTAAAAATACGCTATCACGACAAAGGACATTTGGCAACCATAGTGCAAGAAAACAATGAATTAACTATTCATTGTTCGCAACCTGTCGAAGCCGTTACCCCCGGACAATCAGCCGTAATTTACGAAAACGACGATGTAATAGCAGGTGGTTTTATCCTATAAATATTATGAACCGCTACTCTACCCTTCTTTTTTAATTAAAATAATGATTATTTTTGCAGAAAAAACAAAATCCCTTGACAAATAAACAAGAAAATTTAACAATAGAAGAAGCTGCAAAAATAGCGAACGTTACAACAGCTACTATTCGTAATTGGATAAAAACGAATCATATTAGCCCGTCAAAAAAAGGCGGAATTGTACAAGCGTCGTTCAATGCGTTTATGCAAGATATTGTAGGGAAAAAAAAGCTAACCTCAAGAGCCAATAAATTACTGAAAGACAAACATAATCATACGGAAATCACACAAAAAATAAAACAATTACTACAACAAAACGATACTAAAAACATAGGCGAAACCTACGAAAATTTACTTTCCAACTCCTACCGCAACAAAGAAGGCATTTATTATACCCCTGCTTGGATTATCAACGATATGTTGAAAAACCTAAAAATCAACGATAATTTTATGTTTTTAGACCCTTGCTGCGGTTCGGGAAATTTTATTATAGAAGCCTTAAAATTAGGCGTTTCACCTGAAAATATTTACGGATTCGATACCGACGAAAATGCCGTTTCTATCACAAAACAACGGATAAAAAAAGAATTCGGACTTGAAATGCCGCATATCAAAGTAGGCGATTTTTTAACGGAAGTCAATCAACTCAAAGAACGACAAATTGTTTTTGACGGAATATTTACCAATCCGCCTTGGGGAAAAAAATTTGACAAAACAATAAAAAAACAATTGGCTCATATTTTCGATTGCGGCAACAGTTTAGATACCACCTCTTTATTTATGGCAGCAAGTTTATCTATCCTCAAACAAAATGGAACACTCGGATTTTTAGTACAAGAAGCATTTTTTAATATCAGCAATTTCGAATACATTCGCAAAAAAATTATCGCCCTTCGGATTCTGCGTTTTGTAGATTACGGAAAAGTATTTAAAGGACTGATAACAAAAGCACAAGCTATCATTGTCAAGAATGAAAAAGCAAAAAATAACAGCCAAATAGAATGCTGTTTTGGAAATACCACTTACCGACGAAGCCTTGTTTCTTTTAAAAACAATCCGAAAACTATTTTTAATTTTTGGACTAATAAAAGTGAAAATCAAGTAATTAATAAACTATATGCTGCAAAACATATCACTTTAAAAAACAAAGCTCAATGGGCAATCGGTATTGTTACCGGCAATAACCGGCAATTTTGCAGTTCCGTTCAAAAAGAAGGTTATATCCCCGCTTTTAAAGGAAGCGATATCCGTAAAAAGGGGTTGAAAAATCCAAGTATTTTTATTTCAGCGAATTTTAAAAACTTTCAACAAGTAGCTCCTTTACCCATGTATCAAGCAAAAGAAAAACTCATTTATAAGTTTATTTCTTCCGATTTATGCTTTTATAACGACACACAACAGCGATATGTTATCAACAGTGCCAACATTCTTATTCCTGATAATCTGGGAATAAGCAACTATCAATTAGCTATGTTGTTGAACAGCGAAATCATTAATTGGTTATTTAAACAATTGTTTTCGACACATAAGATTTTACGCAGCGATTTAGAAATTCTCCCCCTACACACCGACTATTTTTCACATTATACCGAGTTCTCGGAAGCAAGTTATTTGGATTACCTACATCTCGAAAAAACAAAAAACGGAAGCTATCAAGTAAAAAAATAATATGTATAATATGTGTCAACTTTTTTCAGGACGCGACACAGTCAATTCTAAATTCTAAATTCTAAATTCTAAATTTTTAACCGCAGCGTCTCTATCGCTTCTACTTACTTTTTTCTATTTCAATATCTAAAGTAATCGTATCCGACAGTTCAACCTGTTGTTCGGATGTAAAATTATCGATTAATTCTAAACGATTACACAAAGTTTCGGAACAAATATAGGTTTTAAACGAATGTAAAACATTCTCCATTTCAGGATGATAAGACAAACGAACATCAATTTTATCAACCACATCAAAATCGCTTTCTTTACGAATGTTTTGAATGCGATTGACCAATTCGCGTGCAATTCCTTCGTAGCGAAGTTGCTCGTCAATAGTAATATCAAGAGCAACAGTAATGGCATCTTCGTTAGCAACTATCCAACCGGGTATATCGTCGGTAACAATTTCCACATCCGACAGACAAATAGTAATGTTTTGATTTTCAACAGTCAGATTGATTTCTTTTTCGTTTTCAATACGGGTAATATCATTTTGCGAGAAATTAGCAATAGCCTCTGCAATTGCTTTCATCATTTTGCCGTATTTCGGTCCCAATGTTTTGAAATTGGGTTTTATTTTCTTAACCAAAATATTATTGTCATCGCTTAGGAACTCTATTTCTTTAATATTGACTTCCGACATAATTAATTCTTTTACCGCCTCAATTTGCTGTTGTGTTTGCGGCGAAATAATAGGAATAATAATCCGTGAAAGCGGTTGTCTTACTTTGATATTATTACGTTTACGCAACGAAAGCACCATAGACGATATTTGCTGTGCCAATTGCATTTGTTTTTCCAAATTACTGTTGATGTATTTTTTATCCGCTACCGGGAAATCACTCAGATGCACCGATTCAGCCTTGTTCTTTTTAGTAACACTATTCAAATCACGATAAAGTTGTTCGGCAAAGAAAGGTGCTATCGGTGCTATTAATTGCGACAAGACCTCTAAACAGGTATAAAGAGTTTGATAGGCGGAAATTTTGTCCTCGTTGTATTCGCCTTTCCAAAAACGCCTGCGGCTTAAACGCACATACCAATTGCTTAGGTACACATCAACAAAATATTGTATTAATCTTCCTGCTTTAGTCGGCTCATAATCTGCATAATACTCATCTACCTTGTTGATAAGTGTATTCAATTCCGACACTATCCATTGGTCAATTTCGGGACGTTGCTTTAATGGAATATCCGCTTCTTGATAAGTAAATTTATCAATATTGGCATACAAAGCAAAAAAGCTATAGGTATTGTACAAAGTTCCAAAAAATTTACGTCTTACCTCATCAATTCCATCTATGTCGAATTTCAGATTTTCCCATGGTTGTGTATTGGTAATCATATACCAACGGGTTGCATCGGGACCGTATTTTTCTAAAGTTTCAAAAGGATCTACTGCATTTCCCAATCGTTTCGACATTTTATTTCCATTTTTATCTAAAACCAATCCATTGGAAATCACATTTTTATAAGAAACGGAATCGGATATAATGGTCGCAATTGCATGAAGCGTAAAAAACCATCCGCGAGTTTGGTCAACTCCTTCAGCAATAAAATCAGCGGGAAAAACTTTGGAAATATCATTGCGAGGATAAAAATATTGTGCATAAGGCATAGCCCCACTATCAAACCATACATCAATTAAATCGAGTTCTCGCATCATCTTTTTCCCTGAAGGCGATACTAAAACGACATGGTCAATATAAGGACGATGTAAATCAAATTTATTATAATCTTCCGATTGATAAGGATTTTCTTTCATAAATCCGGCGGCGACTGCTTTGTCAATTTCTTGACGTAATTGAGCTACCGATTCAATACAAATTTCTTCGCTCCCATCTTCCGTACGCCAAATAGGAAGTGGTGTTCCCCAATAACGAGTGCGTGAGAGGTTCCAATCTACCAAATTTTCCAACCAATTACCAAAGCGACCGCTTCCTGTAGATTCGGGTTTCCATCGAATGGTTTTATTCAAAGCTATCATTCGCTCTTTGACAGCCGTTGTACGAATAAACCAACTATCTAAAGGATAATATAATATGGGTTTATCGGTTCTCCAACAATGCGGATAATTGTGGGTATGTTTTTCGATTTTAAAGGCTAAATTTTGTTGTTTTAACATCACACAAATATCTATGTCCAAATTGTCTTCTTTTGCCTCCGCATCGTATTCGTTTTTGACATAACGCCCTGCAAAATCTTTGTACAACGCTACATTAACTTGATTTTTAACAAAATCCGAATGCAAATCTTCAATACGATAAAATTTTCCTGTTTTATCTACCATCGGTTGGCGTTTTCCATCTCTATCAATCATAAAAAGAGGCGGTACGTTTGCTTGTTTTGCCACACGGTCGTCATCGGCACCAAAAGTAGGTGCTATGTGTACAATTCCCGTTCCATCTTCGGTGGTAACATAATCGCCGGCAATGAGTCTGAAAGCTCCTTTTCCGGGATTGACCCAAGGTATTAGCTGTTCGTATTCTAAACCTAGTAATTTTTCTCCTTTGCACTCAGCTACAACTTGATATGGAATGTTTTTATCGCCCAAACGATAATCATCGAAGGAAAGATTTTCATTTTTTTCCGAAAAATAAGCCGGCAATAACGCCTTTGCCAAAATAACCATAATAGGATTGCCCGAATAAGCATTAAAAGTACGCACCAACACATAATCGATTGTCGGTCCTATAGCCAATGCGGTATTAGACGGCAAAGTCCAAGGTGTTGTCGTCCATGCTAATACATAAACATTGTCCGGCATTTCACCCGATAATCCCCAAGGACAAGTTTTCAGATAATTTTGTTGTTTCGACAAACGAAATTGAGCTACTACCGTAGTGTCTTTCACATCACGATAACAGCCGGGCATATTCAGTTCGTGAGAGCTAAGTCCTGTTCCTGCAGCAGGTGAATACGGTTGAATGGTGTAGCCTTTGTATAACAATCCTTTTTTATACATTTGGGCTAATAAGTACCATAATGTTTCAATGTATTCATTTTCAAAAGTAATATAAGGATTTTCCAAATCAACCCAATATCCCATTTTTACCGTCAAGTCGTCCCACAAGTTTTTGTATTTCATTACCTCTTTACGGCATGCTTGATTGTATTCATCAACGGATATTTTTGTTCCTATATCTTCTTTCGTAATTCCTAAACTTTGTTCGACAGCCAACTCAATAGGAAGTCCATGCGTATCCCATCCTGCTTTACGTTCAACATAAAAGCCTTTTTGTGTTTTATATCGACAAAAAATATCTTTTATCGCCCGCGCCATTACGTGATGAATGCCCGGTTTTCCATTGGCGGAAGGAGGTCCTTCGTAAAAAATAAAAGGAATTTTTCCTTCACGAATAGCAAGACTTTGGCGAAAAATATTGTTTTCTTCCCAATATTTTAACACATTATTGCTTAATTCAACAAGGTTAAGATTCTTATATTCAGCGTATTTATTAGTCATAAAAGATAATAAAATATAATTTTAATTTAGCTTGCAAAGGTACAAAATTATTAAAGAATAACAAAAATTTTTTTATGCTTTTTATTTATTAAGCTATGATAAAAAAAGTCCTTACGGATAAGGACCTTTTTTTTACAAAACCGAAAAATGTTTTTATTCATTAATTGTGCAACGGAATTCTTGTTTTATAAAAAGATCTCCAAACAAAAATCAATCCTATCAACAAGAAAACTCCTCCAATAATCATTGTGTAATCAAATCCATCGGTAGCAGCAATTTTCATTTTTATTGCAATTTCAACTGCCAATAATCCGAACAATGTTGAAAACTTGATAATCGGATTAAGAGATACGGAAGAAGTATCTTTAAACGGGTCTCCTACCGTATCGCCTACAATAACAGCATCATGCAAGTCCGTTCCTTTTTCTTTCATATCAACTTCCACGTATTTTTTAGCATTATCCCATGCACCGCCCGCATTTGCCATAAAAATTGCTTGGAACAATCCGAAAACAGCAATAGACACCAAATAAGCAATAAAGAAGTATGGGTCGAAAAATGCGAAAGCCAATGTAAGGGTCATTAAAGCCAAGAATATATTCCACATTCCTTTTTGAGCATACTCAGTACATATTTTTACTACAGATTTAGAGTCTTCGATATCTGCCGCCGCTTTATTTAAATTAAAGTTCTTTTTAATAAAATCAACTGCTTTATAAGCTCCTGTGGTAACCGCTTGCATAGACGAACCGCTGAACCAAAAAATAACGGCTCCGCCACAAATAAACCCAAGGATAATAGGTGCACTTGTAAGACTTAACGGATTAAATGCTTCTACCATATTAGGAAACAGTAAGTGTTGTACATTTTCCAATAAAAGGATAATGGAAAATATCATTGTCGTAGCTCCGACTACTGCCGTTCCAATCAATACGGGTTTGGCTGTTGCTTTGAAAGTATTTCCTGCCGCATCATTGGCTTCGAGATAATGTTTTCCTTCTTCAAAATTAGGCTCAAATCCGAAATCTTTTTTAATTTCTTCGCTAATATTAGGAATTTGCTCTATTTGTGATAACTCAAAAATAGATTGAGCATTATCGGTTACAGGTCCGTAACTATCGACAGCAATGGTAACAGGTCCCATGCAAAGGAATCCGAAAGCTACCATACCAAAAGCAAAAATAGAAGCATGCGGTCCCATAATTTCAGAAAGTCCTGCTTGACTGATAAAATAAGCTATTGTCATTAAACCCACTATCAGCAATCCTTTCCAGAAAGCACTGAAATAACCGGCAATAAGTCCGGAAAGTATGGTCAACGAAGAACCTCCTTCTTTTGATGCCGTAACAATTTCATGCACATGAGCCGATTTAGAACTTGTAAATTTCTTTGTAAATTCCGGAATAAGAACGGCTGCAAGTGTTCCGCAACTGATAATAGCTGCCATTTTCCACCATAAGCTAGGATCATCAAGATCGCCTATTAACATATAACTCATTATAAAACAAGTTAAAATACTCAATGTGGCAGCAATCCATATTAATCGTGTTAACGGTTGTTCAAAATCAAAAAATTTCAATCCTCTGTATTTTCTTTTCGAAATCGCTTGATTAATAAAATAAGCTACTCCGGACATAATATCCATCAAAAAACGCATAGCAAATATCCATACGATAAGTTTTGCTTGTATATCTACGTCTTTTACTGCCAACGAAATAAAAGAAATCAAAGCCACTCCGGTAACACCATAGGTTTCGAATCCATCAGCAGTAGGTCCAACGCTATCGCCTGCATTATCGCCTGTACAGTCGGCTATTACACCGGGATTACGTGGATCGTCTTCTTTTACTTTAAAAACTATTTTCATTAAATCGGAACCTATATCTGCGATTTTGGTAAAAATCCCTCCTGCAATACGTAAAGCCGATGCTCCTAAAGATTCGCCTATTGCAAATCCAAGGAAGCAATAACCTACGATGTCGCGAGGAACAAATAATAAGATGACGACCATCATTACCAATTCGAGCGAGATAAGAAACAAGCCTACACTCATTCCCGAACGAAGAGGAATATTGACGACATCCCACGGATTTCCTTTTAGTGCAGCAAATGCAGTTCGTGAATTGGCAAAAGTGTTAATCCGAATTCCATACCAAGCGACAGAATAAGAACCCAGCATGCCTATAACGGAAAACAAAAGCACTAAAGCAATAACCGAAAAACCTTCTCCTTGAAGCCCTACAAAATAATAAGCCATTAAAGCTCCTATAATAATAAAAAGATAAATTAAAAATTTTCCTTGCTGAATCAAATAGGTACTACATGTTTTATAAATTGTACCGGCTACTTCCAACATTGATTGATGTGCAGGTAATTTTTTAATTTGATGTCTTAGAAAAAGACTGATACTTAAAGTACCTAGTATCACAAGCGCTCCATAAAGCATCAAATACCAGCCATTTATTCCTCCAAAAAACTTAAAAGTACTTGCGTGAAGGTCGGGAATAGGCAAATCGGCTTCACTTGCAAAAGTCAAAACGGGTAGCATTGCTAATGCTAACATTGTCATTATTTTTTTAATATCTATTCTCATACGTTTAAATTTATATGTGTTGATTAACAAATTATTATCGTTTAAATTGTATATAAAATAAGATTGCAAAGTTATACTTTTTTTTGTTTTACCATAATCAATTTTATCATTATTTATTAAATATTAACATGCTTAATTTATCTTTGGCAAACATCTCGTTAGCAAGTTCAAGTAAATCAGAGGCTGTAATGTCTTCTATTTGTTTTACGATATCGGCAATTGTATCAACCTCTTCGTATAACAGATGAGTTCGTGCAATGGATAACATTTCCGTCATATTCGATTCGTGAGCTATGTATGTTTGTCCAATAAGCTGTTGTTTAGCTCTTTGCAATTGCAATATTCCTAATTTATGCGTTTGTAATTTATCCATTTCCTTAAAAATGAGCTGAATACTTTTGTCTATTATTTTCGGGTCGGAAGCAGCATAAACAGAAAATAAACCTACATCACTTAGCGAGGCGTAAGATGATTCTATGGTATAAACATAACCGTTTTTTTCTCTGATAGCCATATTCAATAAGGAACTCGAACCGGGTCCGCCCAAAATATTATTCAACAAAACGGCTGTTTTGTTTTTAGTTTCATTGTAATGAGGCAAAACCTGCCCAATCATTACATGCGATTGCAATCCATTGTGTTTTCTTATTCGTTGTTGTGTGCTAAAATTATTAAAAACAAGCCGATTATAGTTACGCTTATTTTCTGCTACAACACCAAGATGTTTTTGAATTAATTTGACACACTTTTTAAAGTCCACATTTCCAACTACTGCCACTACCATCTGATCGGTATGATACGTACGTTTTAAAAATGCTTCAATTTTTTCTTTATTAAAACTTTTCACACTCTTAATTGTCCCTAAAATATTGGTTCCTAATGTGTGTCCTTCGAAGACTAAGTTCTCAAATTCATCAAAAATCAATTCGGAAGGATTGTCTTTATAAGATTTTATTTCTTCTATCACTACGTCTTTTTCAACGGCTATATCTTTTTCGTGGAAGGCAGAATTAAAAACTATATCCGTCAGTATTTCAATAGCTCTATCAATATAGCTGTTCATAACCGAAGCATAAAAAAAGGTTTCTTCTTTCGTTGTATAAGCGTTCAAGTCGCCTCCGACATTTTCGAGATAAGACAATACCTGATAAGTATTCCTCTTTTTTGTTCCTTTAAAAATAATATGTTCGATAAAATGAGCTAAACCGTTTTCATTTTCCAATTCATCGCGTGTTCCCGTATTAACAGCTATTCCAATATGGGTAACGGCAGATTGCACCTGCTTGTGAATAATCTTAATTCCATTGGATAACTGATGGTAATTATATGATTCTTGATACATTATGCCGTTCTAATATAATTTTATCCACTCGTAAGTATTGCCGCAATGCTCTAAAAATCGCACAAAATCGGAAGTGGCAATAAACAAAGAAGCTGTATTGATACAAGGATGAAAACTTAATTTTTCAGTAAAACGTAAATTTTCATCTATAAATAGATGCACATGTTTCGTCGTATCGTTAATCAATCCAAAAGGTGTTACCGAGCCGGGAGTTAACCCAAGATATTGCTGCAAACGTTTTTCGGAAGCAAAACTTAATTTCCCTTGACCTAATTGTTTTTCAATAGAATGAATATCCATATCCTTATCACAATCGAGTATTACAAGGAAATGCTTATTTCCTTTATGATTCCTAAAAAACAAATTTTTACAGTGCTTTGCATCATGTCCCTTCCAAAATTGTTTGGCTATTTCGATGGTCGGTGCGGGAGGATGTGCTATGTATTGATAGTTTATATTCAAATTATCAAGCAATTGATATAATTTTGGGTCTCCGTTCATGTGTTTTTATACCTTTTTCGTTTTATTTTTAATGATTTGCAAAAGTATATAAATAATAGTAAACAAGCAATTAGCAATAAGCATTTTAATAAAAAAAACAGATTTACAATATCTTAAATTATTTAATTTTATTACAACTCTTGACTAAAAAGAAACAAATAAAAGTATATTTTTGCAAAAAGGAATAATATAAAAAAATGCACTTAATCTACAAAAAACAATAGAAAAATATGAAAAAAAATATCAAGAAATTAAGTCAAGTAACGAATAATTGCTTTTTTAAAGTTATCTTTATTTTATTTTTCACATTGTGGCAAATAAATACTTTTGGGCAAAATTTTGTTACAACGCCATGCTACACTCGTGCCCAAACACAGTGCTTTAAAGATAGTATCGTATTAAAAGGCGATATAGAATCGTGGTTCTGGTTGGGGTGTACGAATGATAAGAAATATCCCAAATATTCAAATGGTAAAAAAAACAGATATGAATTGGAGTTTCCGTATGTTTTGATTCTTGCTAACAGATATGATAATCCGCAAGCATGTCATAGTATCTATGTTATGATTACAGAACTTTATGATGCATATAAAATAGAAATGGACTCCGCCACTATTGAGTTTGTCTTGTTTTATCTTAACAAAGGAGCTGAGTTGGGAGATGAAGGATGCCTAAAAAAATTGTATGAATTTTATATTGAAGGAAAATACGTAGATAAAGACGTTGAAAAGGCAAACTCATACATGATACAACTTGACGCAATCAATAAAGGAAAATGTTTTCATAAATAATGTACCAATATTATCAATAAAATCAGGGTATTATTCCACCTTATACTTTTTAACCGCAAAGAACGCAAAGATTAACCGCAAAGAACGCAAAGAAACGGTAGTATCCCAAAAAGTGTGTAAATTCAAAAATTTTTATCGGTCAGTGGTTATTTTTAATTAAATAATTTTATATATTTGCAAAAAGAAATAATATAAAAAAATGCACTTAACCTACAACGCAATAAACTCGCAATACGCTGTAAAACAAAGTCTCCCCATTTATTCGTGGGGCTGTTTGAATTTTACATTAAGGTACTCATGCTTTTCGCTTCGCTCCAAGTGGGGAGGGTAAGGGTGGGGTCAAGATTTGGAGGGCAAAGGTGGGGTAAATATTTATTTTTTATTGATTGAAAAAAATAAAAGTATACTTTTGCAAAAAGGAATAATATAAAAAAATGCACTTAATCTACAACGCAATAAACTCGCAATACGCTGTGAAACAAAGTCTCCCCAACAACCCCTCCCAGCCTCCCCAAATGGGGAGGAGCATGATAGATAGATAGTTGCAAAAAACAACCATTTTTTTCTAAACCAATAAATTTAATTGTATTTTGCAAAACAAAACTCATCGGATGACTCAAAGCCATCAGATGAGTAAATAACGCAATAAACTTACAATACATTGATAATCACCCTCCCCTTTTATTCGTAAAGCTATTTAAATTTTATATTAATGTACTCATGCTTTTCGCTTCGCTCCAAGTGGGGAGGGTAAGGGTGGGGTCAAGATTTGGAGGGCAAAGGTGGGGTAAATATTTATTTTTTATTGATTGAAACAAATAAAAGTATATTTTTGCAAAACGAAATAATATAAAAAAATGCACTTAATCTACAAAAAACAATTGAGAAATATGAAAAAAAACATCAAGAAATTAAGTCAAGTAACGAATAATTGCTTTTTTAAAGTTATCTTTATTTTGTTTTTAACATCATGTAATGAGTCTATTAACTATTCGAAAAATAATCATATAGGGACAAAAGAAGTTGCCGAAAGATTATATATGGAAACATATCGTATATATTCAGGTGGTGTTTATGGTGGAGATGTCTATACTGTTTACTTAACAGATTCAGCAATATTTAGGATTTATCTTGGAAAAGAATTTGATCATGAACAAATACGAGTTGCCATGTCAGATGATGAAACAGTGATGGTATATAAGGTAAATATTAAAGGAACGATAATAGATACAATAAAAAAAGAATTTTACAATATATCTTTGTTAAAGCAAGAAGGAAAATTTGAATAGGTATTGAGTAGGGTAGTATCCCACCTTATTCTTTTTAACCGCAAAGAACGCAAAGAAACTCTGCGACCTTAGCGCATTCTTTGGGAACTCTGCGGTAAAAAAATAAAAGAGAGGTAAATATTTAATTTTTTCAGCTGAAGGAAAAAAAGTAAAGAAAGAAATGTATATCTTTGCAAAAAGAAATAACATAAAAAAATGCACTTAACCTACAACGCAATAAACTCGCAATACGCTGTAAAACAAAGTCTCCCCCTTGGGGGAGATTTAGAGGGGTTTTACGCCTTTAACGCCAAAGAATTAGACGAAGAAAACGGCATGTATTACTACTCAGCTCGCTATTACGCCCCGCCTACGTTTATTAGTAGAGACCCTCTTTTTGAGAAATATCCAAGCGTAAGTCCGTATGTGTATTGCTTGAATAATCCGGTAAATATGATTGACCCTGACGGAAGGCTGTCAATGCTCTCAACGGATGTTAGGCAAAACAATGACGGTTCATATACAGTTGTTGGGGCTTATAACGATGGGGACAATAATATTTATGTTGTCGGGGCTGACGGAAATCGAACAGGAGAAACGATTGGCACAACAATGTTACCTACGGATTTTATGCTTACAAATGATGGCACAGGGGAATTTTCAGGACACGCTAATGTTACTTTTAGCTTAAACAATTTAACTGTTTCTGGTAGCGTAAAACCTAATAAACATACCACCGCCTCAATATTTGGTGCAGATGCACAGCGATTGTTAGATTGGGGGCAAGAATTGTTTAGAAACGAAGTTATAAGACAATCTCCTGCTACATTCTATGGACAGTTAGAAATTCTTCGGGAAATGTCAGCAAATGAAGCATCATTAGATTTTAAAGCAAGTTTAGGGCTTGATAAATACACCGCCATAAGTGCGGGAAATACATCGGATGGTAAACCGATTATTACTACTTTGAGAGCTGTCGGGAATATGACTTTTGGGGCAAATATGCGTAGCACAAAGCCATATTTATTAGGCACTCTTAATTGGTATTATGGGCAAGTAATGAAAAAGGTTGGAGCTTATAATCAAAGCCAAAATAATGGGAATGGATATAATTCAGGATTCCCTTACTTTGGGGAACACATATATTCAGGCAGTTATATATATTACGGATTTTTTGGTCAATTTTATAAAAAATGAAAATAAATAGAATAATACCTCTAATTATTATGTTTCAAAGTTGTTTCCCAAGTTTTGCCCCAAAAGAAAACATAAAAAAAGAGATACGACAAGAAACTGTTTTACTGAAATGGATAGATATTATTGGTACGTTAGACCAAGATTATCCCGATTATATTACAATACAAATAGGTAAACAAAAAGACACCATTTGTCAATCTCATAATATTGCAAATCTGAGAGTAGTGCAGGGGAATACTATTATAATTGAATTTTACGGACCCCCACAAAAATATAACGAACTTATCACAATACCCGAAGAGATGTTAGGTTATAAAATAGAAATAGATACAACTTCTAAGAAAAAGGAAATCAAGTGAAGTTCCACAATCTTCATCGACTTTGCAGACGGCTTAGTTAAACTTGGTAATGCTCCAGATCGGGAGTTATTAGAATAATCACTTGATTATGGTAGTGTCCCACCTTATTCTTTTTAATTTTCTTAAATTTACTATAAAAAAGAGAAAGAAACAAATAAAAGTATACTTTTGTAAAAAGAAAACTATTAGATATAAAAACGTAATTAAATAAAAGAATAAATATAAATGAAAATTAATATAAAAAAAATTGTAATAGAATGTTTTAGTAAATATGTAATAAAATACAATCTTACATATAAAGATGAGTTTTATGATCATGAATCATTATGGATAGAGTACCAATCTAAAAATTTTATAATTAAAATAGAAAAATATAGAAGAGACTTCTATATTATACTCTATAAAATAGGTTTTTGTGATGATGGTATAAATCTTTTTAACTTATTGCGATATTTAAATATAAATATTTCAGAATTTGAATATTATAATGAAACATTTGATGATATTAAAGCATTAAATGATTATTATAAGGAACGATTAAATTTTATTTCAACAGCTCTTTTTAGTAATTTTGAGATAATTGATAAATTTTTTATAGAAAAAAACTATAAATCAAATCTTGAAAAAATAAATAATTATATGATTAAAGAATATCCTAATTTATTTAAAAGATAGGGTAAGGCGGTAGTATCCCACCTTATTCTTTTTAACCGCAAAGAACGCAAAGAAACTCTGCGACCTTTGGGAATCCTTTGGGAACTCTGCGGTAAAAAACAAAAGAAAGGTAAATATTTATTTTTTATTGATTGAAACAAATAAAAGTATACTTTTGCAAAAAGAAATAACATAAAAAAATGCACTTAGCCTACAAAAAATAAAATGAAAATATTTGACCGTAAATACAATGTTTTATCTATCCCGACAAGATTTGTTTTAAGTATTCTTTTTTGGAGTTCCTTATTAGCAATTCCCGGAATTTGGTTAATAGATCTTAGTGTTTTATATGCCGTATCCGTAAGTTTTACACTAATCCTACTATCCGAAATATGGACAACCTACACCCCTGTTGAATTAATTATTATTGACGAGGAAAAACAAAAAATTAATATCACTTATTATTTGTTTTATTTTTTTAAAAAGGAAACTGCCATTTCTTTTGAGTCATTAAATTATCTTGCCATAAATACAAGTAAACTAATGTGTAGTATTGATCTTCTTTTTTATAAAGACAAAAAACTTAAAGTTAAAATTAGTAATGTTTTTGGTTGGAGGAAAAACCAAATAATTGAAATCTTTGATTATTTACACATTATTAAAGCCCCAAGCGATAAAAACATGTTAGGCTTTTTTATGTTAAGATTTAAGCAAAAAAGTAAATCCTAATTAAAAATAAATATGAAAAAAATAATTTATTATATATTCTACAAATCCTCTAAGTTCTATAAGTCTTGGGGTGAAAATAAGAACTATTATATTTCAGGGAAGTTTTCACTATTCCTTGCTCTTTGTGCCAACATATTAACTTTAATCGGTTTATTTTGCTTTATATTAAAAATTAGATATAGCATAGAAGTGGTTTTTGGAATTTGGATTCTATTGTTTATATTAAGTTTCTTTGTTCTTAATAAAAAGAAATATGAAGAATTAGAAGAAAAATATAAAAATGAAAAAAATAGCAAAATAAAGGATTGGTTAGTGTTTTCGTATATTGTTGGTTCAATTATCCTATATTTTGTTTCATTAGCTTTTATATAAAATACATCTTTTTTACTTCCTTATTCGGGAATGTCCCAAATCGGGTAGTGTCCCACCTTATTCTTTTTAACCGCAAAGAACGCAAAGAAACGGTAGTATCCCAAAAAAGTGTGTAATTTCAAAAATTTTTATCGGTCAGTGGTTATTTTTAATTAAATAATTTTATATATTTGCAAAAAGAAAATTCATTTTCAATGTCCAATCATCATATTCGTATTTTATTAGTTGACGACGAACAAGATATCTTAGAATTTATTAGTTATAATCTAAAAAAAGAAGGATATCAAGTATTTACTGCCAACAATGGGAAAAAAGCCATTGAAGAAGCAATGAAAATTCATCCTCATTTAATTTTATTAGATGTGATGATGCCTGAGTTAGACGGCATTGAGACTTGTTTGGCAATGAAATCTTATCCTGAACTTTCTCAAAGTATTATTGCTTTTCTCTCTGCAAGAGGCGAAGATTATTCTAAAATAACCGGATTAGAAGCCGGCGCCGACGATTATATCACAAAACCTATTCATACGAAAGTACTTCTATCAAAAGTAAAATCATTATTGCGAAGAATCACCAACGAACCTCTAACAGAACAGGAACCCAAGCGTATTATGCTAAAAAACATTACTATCGACAAAGAATGCTACACTGTAATTTCCAAAGATAAAAAAATTATATTACCGCCCAAAGAATTCGAAATATTGTGGCTATTAGCTACAAAAGTCAATAAAGTTGTCAGTAGAGATGAAATTTACAACCTGCTGTGGGGCGATAAAATCATTGTAGGCGATAGAACCATTGACGTTCACATTCGTCGTCTAAGGAAACATATTGGAATAGAAAACATTAAAACCATCAAAGGGGTAGGTTACCTTTACGAAGATTAAAAAAAAAACAGCAATTCTATAAGCCGGATTCTGTATATTGGAATCAATATTTCTGTCATTTATCTGGGATGTTTATCACTAAACACCTCTATCGACCCACCCTCTGAGATCGGACGAGCAGCCCTCAATCCTCAGTTTACATGGTCTTTCAACTCATAAGGTTTGCCTTACAACACAGTCGCCTATGTTGCACGTGAGCTCTTACCTCGCGTTTTCACCCTTACCTTTTTCAAGGCGGTTATTTTCTGTGGCACTATCTATCCTTGTTTTCACAAGTCCTTCCCGTTAGGAAGTATGATGCTCTATGTTGTCCGGACTTTCCTCTATATCAAACAATTAATATAGCGACAGAACGAATTGCTGTTTTTATTCAATGAACGATACGTCCCCTTTTCCTTTTCTTATAACCGAAATTTCGTTGTCGACACAACGAATAACCGATGAAGGATTAAAATCTCCGGCACCCCCATCAATTACAATATCAACAAGGTCATGATATTGTTCGTATATAAGCTCAGGATCCGTATAATATTCTAAAAAATCATCTTTAATTTTTAAAGATGCGTTTAAAATCGGATTCCCTAATTCTTCCACAATAGCACGAGCTATATTGTTGTCAGGAACACGAATTCCTACTGTTTTCTTTTTTTGTATATGTTTAGGAACATTGCTATTTGCTTCTAAAACAAAAGTATAAGGTCCCGGCAATACTTCTTTCATTAATTTAAAAACAGTATTGTTTAAAGGAAGAGTGTAATCCGACAAATTTTTTAAATCATAACATATAAAAGAAAAATTTGATTTTTCTCTCTTTTTATTTGTCAACAAACACAAGCGTTCCAATGCTTTTGTATGATACAAATCACAACCAATCCCATAAATCGTATCCGTAGGATAAATAATAACACCGCCACCCTTTAAGCAATCAACTACTTGATTGATGTGGCGTTTATTAGGATTATTCTCATATAGTTTCAGCAGCATACGCAATTATTTTTTTATAAAAAAGGGTAAGCTACTTATATCGCATCGCTCAACCATCTTACCCTTGCTATTTTCCAATCCTGGGGGAGTTCAACAGGAGCAGATCGTATAAGACTTACCCAATAGCAAAAGTATAATTTTTTTTGAAACAAAACACAAGTTTTTACTATCTTTTCTCTTATGAGATATTTTCACTTTCCAATATCTCAATAAATTCTTTGCATATATAGTGAGCTGCGGTTCCATTCCCAAATATTGAGGGAAAATGAACGGGTGAATGTTGAATAAAATACAAGTAATTTTGTAAAATAGCCTCCGCCTTAGCATCGCTGAGACGAGCAACATGATAGGTTAACAATTCTTCCCATTCCGTTTCATCTCGAATAATAATACAAGGTTTTTTGTAAAAATAAGCCTCCTTTTGTACTCCTCCCGAATCAGTAATAATCATTCGTGCATTTTTTTCCATATACATCATTTCAAAAAAAGAAAGAGGCTCAACGCAATGTATGTATTCATCGGATAAGAAGGTGTTATAATTTTTTTCGTCTAAAAATGTTTGCATCATTTTTTTTGTACGCGGATGAACAGCAAACAATATATGCTGTTTATTTTCAGCTATTAACAATAATCCCTGAATAAATTCTTTTAAACGATACGCATTGTCGGTATTATGTTGTCTATGCAATGTCGTTAATAGATAAGAAGGTATTTCTTGTAGTAAATTTTGAAGTTGAGAATTTAATTGTATGTTTTTATTTGAAAAATACAGTGCATTATCGTACATAATATCTCCCGAAAACATAATTTTTTTATTTTTCGAGTGATAAGGAGGATGTGTGTGAAGAGAATATCCTTCTTTTTGCAAGTTTTTTACTGCCGTTTGTGTTGAGCAAAACAAGTAAGTAGCTAATTTATCGGTTTCTACTCTATTTATTTCTTCGGGCATAGTTTCATCGTAAGAACGCATTCCCGCCTCAATATGAGCCAATGGAATCCCTGTTTTTTCGGCAGCTATGGCTCCCGCTAAAGTAGAATAAGTGTCGCCATACACTACAATCATCGAAGGTTTTTCCGTTAATAGAATATCTTTTATCCTATCGGCAGCCTCTTGCATTGGAAAAACATTGTTGTCGGAACGTATATCCAAATGATAAAGAGGCGAATCCAATTGCAACTCTTCAAAAAAAACAGCCGACATATTATCGTCATAATGTTGTCCCGTATGCAAAATATAATGCTCTAATTGAAACGAATAGCTTTCTTTGATTGTTCTACATAAAGCTGCTGCTTTTATGAATTGAGGACGAGCACCTAATATAGATATTATTTTATACATGACTTAATCTGCCATATTTTGTTTGTCAAACGATTTTTTTTCTTTATTAATCGTAGTGTGTATCGTTTTAATCTTCGGCAATAAAAATTTAGCCGAAGAATAAGCAGGACGATATAACATTATTTTTTCTTTTGCATTGGGAGTTAATACTTTTTCTTGAGTGTCAACAGCGGTTATATAATAAAAAACAATGCCTGCGAAAAATAATATTTTAAATGCTCCAAAAATAAGTCCTAATATTTTATCAAAAATTTCGGGAATAATCAAAGTAGCACCAAACTTAACCAATCTTCCAATTAAAAACACAACGATAATACATGCAAAAAAAGTAATTCCCAACGACAGTAAATATCCCGTTTCCGTTTCGATTCCAAGAATAGTTTCAGTAAAACGAGACAAATAAATACTTCCACAACCTCCTACTAACAAAGCAAGTATAGAAAAAATTTCATAAATAAACCCCTTTTTGATTCCTTTGTATCCAAACCAAATCATAGGGAGAATAATGAGTATGTCAATTATTTTTAACATTTATTGGGTATTTCTTAATTGTTGTGCAAATTTAGACGCATACACAAAGTTATTTAACTCTTCATTATCAGTATGTAATACTTCCTCTTTTGTTCCTTTCCACCAAAGTTTTCCTTCAAAAATAAAGGATACCGTTTCGCCTATTGCCATTACCGAATTCATATCGTGAGTATTAATAACGGTAGTCATTTGATATTCATGTGTGATTTCAGAAATTAACTCATCAATCACAAGAGAAGTTTTGGGGTCTAAACCCGAATTGGGTTCATCGCAAAATAAGTATTTCGGATTCAACGCTATAGAGCGAGCTATAGCAACACGTTTCCTCATTCCTCCACTTAATTGTGAAGGATAAAGCTGATGCGTATCTTTTAAGTTTACACGCTCTAAACAAAAATCAACGCGGTCGTTTTTTTCTGCGTCTGTCATATCGGAAAGCATAATCATAGGAAATACTACATTTTCTTTCACTGTCATAGAATCGAACAAAGCTCCTCCTTGAAAAAGCACGCCCATTTCGCGTCTTATGTTTTTACGCTCTTGTTTTGTCAAAGCATAAAAATCACGATTATCATAGAATATTTTTCCTTTATCAACTTCGTATAGTCCTATTAAGCATTTCATTAAAACCGTTTTTCCCGATCCGCTTTGTCCGATAATTAAATTCGTTTTCCCTTGCTCAAAACTACAATTAATATCGTGCAAGACTTCTCTTCCATCAAAATATTTATATACGTTTTCTACACTTAACATGCTTATCCGAGAAATAATTCTGTTAATAACAAATCGAATAGTAAAATCATAAAACTGCTTGTTACAACAGCTTGCGTACTTGTTTTTCCTACTTCCAAAGCTCCTCCTACTGTTTTATATCCCCAATAACCTGCAATAGATGCCATTAAAAAAGCAAAAAAGAACGTTTTGACCAAAGCATAATAAATATCGCGAGCCACAAACCAAGACCTAATTCCTTCAATGTATTGAGAAGGAGGAATAGTCCCTAAAAATTCGGCAGCTGCCCAACCTCCTAATATTGCTAAAAATATACTGATAATTATTAATAAAGGATTGGTAAAGATACACGCCAATATTTTTGGAAAAATCAAATGAGAAGCCGAATTGATTCCCATGGTTTCCAATGCATCAACTTGTTCGGTAACTTTCATTGTTCCTATTTCCGATGCTATTTGTGAACCTATTTTTCCCGCCAGAAAAATACTGACAATGGTCGGAGCAAACTCAAGAACAATGGATTGACGTACGACAAAACCGATTGTCCATGTAGGAAGTAAAGGATTCTCTATTTGTAATTTGGTTTGAATTGTAATTACGGCACCCATAAATACCGATATAATAATAACAATGGGTAAAGAATCGATACATAAACCATTAATTTCATCTACTACTTGTTTTCTAAAATATTTGCCGTTTTCGGGCTTAGCCACAACTCGTTTCATTAATAATAAATACTCCCCTATGCGATGCAATAAAGTTTCAACAACATTGAGACGTTTATTGTCAACTATCAATCCTAATCTTAGTGTGGGTGTCTTACTCATTCGTGTATTTATATAAACATTACTTTAAACGTTTGTTTCAATTATTTATTATTCTTAATAATCCCTATAGTCTTTGGTCAAATCGTATTTTAAATCTTTTAACATATCGGCTTTGACATTAATAGAAAATTCAAAACCACGCAAATAACCGAAGGGTCTCCATTTGAATCCCATTTCCCAACAGTGTAAATCTCTGTATATATCAAATGAAGATACGGAAATAGCTTTTGCTTCAAAGTCGTATCCCGTCGTAAATGCAATTCGCCATTTTTCCGTTAATTGAAATCTTCCGGAAAGGTTCAAAGTATTGGTTATGTTTTTTGTGTATTTGTTTGAATCGGGTTGATTAAGAACATAAAAACGATAATTATCGGAAAGATTGTAATTGAAAGCATAACTTATGTCAATGTTCCAACTGCCAAGTGAAGAAAATCCTTGTTCTTGTCCTTCCTCTTTTTTCTTAAACGTTTGATTATTTATTGAATAAGTCAATGATATTGAAAATGCCGTATTGGACAAACGGAATAAGCGTTTGTTTTGTTTTACTTCAAATGTATCGACTCTTCGTCCGGAAGTACCAATAATGTAAGGGTCTAATCCTGCGTTGAAATTAAGAAATAATGTTTTAAAAATAGTTGTTCTTGCCGAAATGGTCAAAGGTTGCCAACACATAGAGTCGGCAGTGAAAATATAGCGAGAACCAATACTTAAATGTTCTATCAATGTGATTTTTTTACTTCCTCCTGTAGAGTCTTTTTTATTGAGTACTTTCATCTCTAACCTATTTCCAAACATTAAACTTATGTCGGCTAATTGTTTTTCGAGAGGTTTACTAAATAAAAATCCTTCTGTCGGCGAATAGGTTCTGGTTTTATTTTCAATCGAATCATAATACGATTTAAAATGGCTTTTATTAATCGCAGGAGTATAACTAAAAGATAAAGAAGGAATAAACTCATGGCGAAAAGCTTGAACTTTACCCTTTTTCATACTATACATTCCATACAATGTTGTTTTAAGAGTCGAAATATAGGATACGTGATGGGTAGCAAAAAAATTATAAACAGTATCTCTATTGATTTTAGCTTTTCCATTTGTATCTCGTTCCCATGTACGCATTACACCTCTAAATTGCCAGTATTCGTTCATACGAATCGAATTATTCCAATCTAAATATTTAAATATTTTAACCGTACTCGAAATAGGAATAGCCTGCGAAATGCCATACCTCATATTATTCGGTATTTGTTGCGACAACAGTATGCTGTCGTATAGCCCCATACTATTGACAGCAATAACATTATACGACATAGAAATATTTTCATACCAGCGTAATTTACCTACTACTATTCTTCTTCTCAAAGGATAAAACTGACTAATGTTAAAATTAATATTCGGCAGTGTTAGTTGCATGTATTTCGTTTGCACATTTTGCGATAAATCCGCATTTATTCCCAATGAATAATGACTTCGCCAGCTTGTCGAAAAACTTACTGCCGAAGTAAAGTTAGTATTAACATAATCATTTACTTGTACAATATTACGCTTATTATAATTGCTTGTTATAAAATTAACATCTGCCGAAAAACGATTTCGCGGATGTGCTTTGGGGTCTTGATTGTGTTTCCAATTGATTTTAAAATCATTTGACTGCATAAATGAAGAAGTAGTCGGCTCACCCGAACGTGTATTACTATAAGAGGCATCAATAAATCCTGAATATTTATAACGTTTAACATAATTCGACTTAGCGTTAATAGCAAATGAGCCACGCGTATAAATATCGGCAGTAAGTGTTATATCCACTTTATCTCTAAAAGCAAAATAAACTCCCATCCCTTGAAAATAAAAACCCAATTCTACAGATTCACCATAAGAAGGAATTATAATTCCATTTCTATATCCTTTTTGATTAGGAATAATGGCAAAAGGAGCAACTAAAGGCGTGGGAACATCCGCTATTTGTAACTGAATAGGTCCTGTAACTATTTTATCATTGGCTATCGCTTTCGCTTTTTTAAATTTAAAACCATAATGCGGATGTTCTAAATTACAAGTCGTAAACGAACCCCGATAAATATAATTGGTACTGTCATCCAACTTTTTCACTAACTGACCATGCAAAAAACCGTCCGACTCTTGAGTGATTACATTGCTTACTAATCCTTTTTTAGTGTCAAAGTTATATTTAATTTCACGCGACTTAAATTCCGTTTGATTCTGTTTGAAAAAAGGATTTCCCTGTAAATTTCCCGCCGTGTCTTTTACCCCACAAGCATATAGTTCTTGAGCATCAAAATTAATTTCCATATAATTAGAAGTTAGCGTAATATCTTCATATTTCACATCAACTAAATGATGTAATAAAGCTTTTTTATTCTTAATATGAAAAACTATGGAATCTTCAGCATAATAATCAACCGTAGAAGTTATCGCATCTTTTGAAACTTTAAAAAGACTATCCGTATTCTGAATGGAATCAAGGTTTTGTAAGCTATCGTTATTCGAAATCCTATCTGTAGAGTCAACAACAGATAGTTTTTTAGAAACTTGTAAACGATTCATTTTATCTGTAACTCTAACACTATCTTTTTCTTGAGCCGCTATCATAGAAAAAGCTCCTGAAAACAAAATTGTTTGCAGAATTAAGAAAAAACGTATATATATTTTCAACAGATTGTTATACAATTTTATTAAATTGGATTTTATACAAAAAAAAATTATACTTTTGTAAAAACTTTAATGTGCAAAAGTATAAAAATACAACATAAACTTTATCTTTAAATTAGCAAAATATGAAAAATAAAATAACTCAAACAATAATAAAAATTGTATCGAAAATAACGCTAATATGTAGTGTTTTATTATTGATTGGGATTGCTACTCCTACGAAAATGTTAGCAGGACCTATCAAAGTTGTTGTTATTGACGCCGGACATGGAGGTCATGACCCGGGAGCCGTCGGCAAATCGAATGTCTATGAAAAAAATGTCAATTTAAAAGTAGCTTTAAAACTTGGCGAATTAATAGAAAGCAATTTTAAAGACATTAAAGTCGTATATACACGTAAAACCGACGTTTTTGTGGAGTTAAAAAAACGTACGCAAATTGCTAACGAAAATCATGCTGATCTTTTTATATCCATTCACTGCAACTCTGTTAATAACAGCACTATCTATGGCTCAGAAACTTTCGTAATGAGTCCTGATAATAATTCGGCTAATTTGGCTGTAGCACAAAAAGAAAATGCTGCCATTTTATACGAATCGAATTATAAAGAAGATTATGCGGGCTATGACCCTAACTCCACAGATGCATATATTTTGTTTTCCTTATACCAAAATGCCTACCTGAATCAAAGCATTAAATTTGCATCTAAAATTCAAGAAGAATTTAGAACCAATACTAAATTAGTAGACAGAGGAGTAAAACAAGCCGGTTTTTTAGTTCTTTGGCGTACAACTATGCCCAGCGTATTGGTCGAAATCGGTTTTTTAAGCAATCCTAAAGAAGAGGCTTTTTTAGCTTCCGAGAAAGGACAAAACGACATTGCTAATTCACTCTTTAGAGCTTTTGCTCAGTTAGTAAAAGAAAAAAACAACATAAGTATAGAAACACCTATTCTTATTGAAAACAATGATTTGCCTGAAAATAAAGAAGACGAAAATAAAGACAACAAAATCGTTTCAGAACAACAAAGCAGTGAGGTTGTATTTCGTATTCAAATTTCTTGTCTAAGAGAAAATAAAAAAACGAATGACCCGATATTTAAAGGATTGGAAAACATCCGCATGTGGGAAAATGGAAAATATTACTGCTACACTGCCGGTGAAGAAACAAGCTATGAAGGAGCAACTGCTTTATTAGAAAAAATAAAAACAATGGGATTTAAAGATGCCTTTATCACTGCCTATAAAAACGAAGAAAAAATTTCAATAAAAGAAGCAAAAGAACATTTAAAACAATAATATCGTGGCAAAAAAAATATTTAAAACACAAGAAATCAAAATAGCTGTATTATCACTTGTTAGTTTATTTCTAATCATTTGGGGAATTAATTTTTTAAAAGGAAAAAATATTTTCAATAAACAATTTACCTATTATGGAGTTTTCGATGAAGCTGCCGGACTTATGACAGCTAATTCTGTAACTATCAATGGAGTAATTGTCGGTATTGTTGATAAAATTGCATTAACAGGAGAAAAGAATGACAAAGTATTAATTACTTTTTTAGTCAATAAAAAAGTTAAAATTCCTACTAATTCCGAACTTCGTATTATTTCGCCGGGTATTGTCGGAGCTTTACAATTAGAATGTGTATTAGGCAATGCCACCACCTATTTTAAGAATGGAGATACCATTGTAGGTTATGTAAAACCGAACATGTTATCGGGATTTGATCAAATAAAAAATAATTTAGATACCGTTATCGGAAGTTTAAAAAATATAATGCAGAGCGGCGACATACAAAATTCCATATCAAACATCAACAGCATTTCGTATCAATTAGATTCGGTTATTAATTCAGGAAAAATTGACGACATCATCAGTAACATTCAACTGTTAACCAATACCATTAAGCGCAATGACTCTGAAATTGACAGTATTATTAAAAATATACATCATTTTTCGGGAACACTTAAAGAAACCGATATTCCTCAAGTATTGAACGATTTATCGTCCAGATTAAAACAATTAGAAACTATTTTGGCAAACATCGAAAAAGGAGAAGGGACAATAGGACAACTAACTCATAATGATTCCTTATATCAAAACTTGAATACAACAATCGTTAATTTAGATGAATTGGTAAAAGACATTAAAGCCAATCCGAAACGATATATTAATATTACTGTTTTTGAAAGAAAGAAAAAATAAAGATGTATCTAAAATCCATTCAATTAATTAATTTTAAAAACTATCGCGAAGCCAATTATGATTTTACAGATAGTCTGAATGGAATAGTCGGATTGAACGGCGTTGGAAAAACCAATTTATTAGATGCCATCCATTATTTATCCATGTGCAAAAGTTATTTTAATAATTTAGATCAATTAAACATTAATTTTTCAGCTGATTTTTTTGCTATTCATGGCGTTTTCCAATCCGATAATATAGACGGAGTGAGCAAAGTAAGTTGTATTCAAAAAAGAGATTATAAAAAAATTTTCAAACTCAACCAAAAAGAATACAGTCGTTTATCCGACCATATTGGACTGTTTCCCTCAGTTATGATTTCGCCTTACGATAGCGATTATATTAATGGCGGAAGTGATTTGCGAAGAAAATATTTTGACAGTATTATTTCTCAATACGATAAAATCTATTTGGACAATCTGATTCAATACAATAAAACATTATTACAGCGAAATATCTTGTTAAAACGTTTTGAAGAAGAAAAGTTTTATGATAAAGATGCTATTGCCATTTGGACGGATAAATTATGTATGTTAGGCAATAAGATTTATAAAAAAAGAAAAGTTTTTATCAACGAATTTATTCCTGTCTTCAATACCTATTTCAATAAAATTTCTTCAGAAAAAGAAGATGTTACTATTACATACGAAAGCATGTTGCACAACAACAGCTTAGATTACTTATTAAAAGATGCTGAAAAGAAGGACTTATTAGCACAACACACTACCGTAGGCACACATAAAGATGATTTTTCTTTTATGATGAATGGTTTTGCCGTAAAAAAGTTCTGCTCGCAGGGACAACAAAAAACCTTTTTAATTTCCTTAAAACTATCTCACTATGAGTATTTAAAACATGTAAAAAACATCAAGCCGCTGTTATTGCTCGATGATGTTTTTGATAAATTAGACGATCAGCGTGTAGAAAAATTAATGTCCTTAGTCGCTGAAAAAGAATTTGGACAAGTATTTATTACACATGTTCAGAAAAAAAGCATGGAAAACTTATTCAGCAAGAGTGATATTAATTTTAAAATACACGAACTTATTCATTAAAAAATATATTTAACATTTTTATGAAAAATTTATTTAAGGAATCATATTTTTTTATATATTTGTCAATATTTTATTCTTAACATAAATTAAAAAAGAACATTAACATGAGAAAGATTTTATCATTTTGTTTATCAGTATTTTTCATAATAAATACTGTTTCCTCTCAATCATTAAACATAGTAGAAAAAAGAGGAGAAAAAGCACCTATCCAAAAAGAATTAATCCAAAAATCAACCCAAAACTGGGAAGTTCAATTTGCCGACACATTAGACCCCGGCTGTACTACTCCTATGGGAACGGTAAGTGACGGCTCATTTTTATATGCCGGCAGTGTAAATAAAAGCATGATTTTTAAAATCAGCTTTGAGTCGGAAAAGTTAGACTCTTTTGCAATTGCAGGTATTCCTAAATCAGCTCTCAAAGCTTTTATGATAGGATTAGCATACGACGGCACCCATTTTTTTATGACCAATGGTAGCGACACCATTTATGTAATTGATTTAAATTTAGACACCGGAATTGTTATCGATAAAATTCCTCTTCCGGCTAATACCTTCCCATTAGGAATTACTTATGCTCCTGATGCAGATAACAATAATGGCGGATTTTGGATATCTATCGGTACCGATTATGGAGTGAAATTAGCTTCTCGTTCCGGTGATATTTTAGATTCAATCAAAGGAGAAGATTTAAATTATGCATCTGAATATGGACCCATTTGGGGTCTTGCTTATGACAACCTTTCGGCAGGAGGTCCCTTTTTGTATGGAATAGAAAATCTTCCTCAAAATATTATTTGTATTAATCCTGCCAACAAATCTATTCACGCTCCCATTCATAATGTAGCAGAAGATATGCCCGATTGGGAAAATTATTATACTTATTCTATATATGTGCAACATGGAGTTGTCGGAACTACTAATACGTTAGGAGTTCTCTTTATGTCGGGATTCCATATAGGATACGATATGGCCGGATTAGAACTCCCGGCTGTCAGTTTAACAATTAAAAACAGCTATACAAAACCTTGGTTAAAACTAAATGAAACAGGCATTATTTCAGCTAATGTATATCGTTCGGGAAACGCAGTAGTAACATCTTATGATTACAACTACAGCATTGATGATGTTGTATATACAGAAAATGTTACCGATGCAAATATTGCTTTAGTATATCCTATTAAAACCTTAGAGCATAGCACTACTTTTACCCCTACAGAAGAAGGAACATACGATTTAAAAATATGGTTTTCAAATATTAATGGAGATGCTTCTGCCACATCCGATACTTTTAATATGAAAATAATTACCTATCAAAAAGTAACACAAAGAACTGTTCTTCATGAAGTGTTTTCCAGCTCAACTTGTCCTCCTTGCGCAGGTGCAAATATTCTACTAAAATCTATTTTTGAAGAAAATCCCGATAAATTTACTTGTGTGAAATACCAAATGAATTGGCCTTCACCCGGAGACCCCTATTTTACTTTGGAAGGAAATGATCGTAAAACTTATTATGATGTTCAATCCGTTCCTTATTTAGCTGTTGACGGAAATTATTATAATGACAATCCTAGTCTATATTCTAGCGAATTATTACTTATGGAATATTTACAGCCTTCGTTTGTTGAAATGAATGCTACTTTCGTTTATGATAACAATCAAAAATTCCATACTACAGTAACTATCAATCCATTAAAAACTTTTACCGGAAATAAAAAACTTTTTGTAGCTCTTGTTGAATCGGTTACTCGTATGAATGCAAAAACCAATGGAGAAAAACAATTTTTCTATGTGTTTAAAAAATTTATGACTGACAGTAAAGGCAACAGCATTTCACTACAAGATGGAGAAGAAGTAAAAGTTGATTTAGCATTTCATTTTCAAGGAAAATTCCGATTACCATTCAATGCAGGAAGTCCGATTGATTTTAATACAGAGCATTCCGTTGAAAACTTCAAAAATATGATGTTGGTATATTGGATACAAGACTATGATACTAAAGAAGTTCTTCAATCCGGTAAAGTTGACAAAGCAGTAGTAGGTATTGAAGATTTACAAGATAACAAAGGAAATGTAAAAATATATCCTAATCCTGCAGAAGGAATGATTAATATTCAATCTGAAACTTTATTTTCAAACATAAAGGTTTTGAATCTATTAGGACAAGTGGTGTACAACATCGCTGTTAATACCAATGAATATATATTGCAAACATCGGATTTAGCACCCGGATTGTATATTTTACAATTACAAACCGAAAATGGATTAATAACAAAGAAAATAAGTGTAAAATAAAGTAAAAATACAAAAAGAGGCTATTATACAGCCTCTTTTTTTTGTGTTTATTTTAAACTTAATCCGACTCAACTACTAAACCATCATAAGCCAATTGAATATTCGGCGGTAGGCTTGCATTGATTTCGTCGTGTAAACCAATAAGGTGGCTAATATGGGTGAAAAATGTTTGTTTAGGCTTTAATTGATTGGCAATAGCTATTGCTTGTTGAAGATTAAAATGTGATTGATGAGGCTTGATGCGTAATGCATTCAAAATAAGCATATCTAAATTTTGCAGTTTCAACATTTCCTTGTCCGAAATATAACTGGCATCTGTAATATAAGCCATATTGCCAATTCTAAATCCTGTAATGTTCATTTTCATATGCATTAAATGAATCGGAAGTATTGATATTCCTTTAACATTGAATAATTTATTTTTAATTTGATAAAGATTAATTTCAGGAACACCCGGATATTTTTTTCTTTCAAAAGCATAGGCAAATTCCGTACGCACAGCACAACATGTTCTTTTATTGGCGTATATATCCATTTTTTCTTTTTGTTTATAGTTAAATGCCCGTATATCGTCTAAGCCTGCAATATGGTCTTTATGTTCATGCGTTAATAATATAAAATCTACCCTTTTAACTTTTTCCCTTAACATTTGCTGTCGAAAGTCGGGACCGGTATCAATGACAAAAATCTTATCTTGATGCTCTATTAAAACAGACGAACGCAATCTTTTATCCTTTTCATTTTCCGATTGACAAACAACACAATCGCATGCAATGACAGGAACTCCTTGAGACGTACCGGTACCTAAAAAAGTGATTTTCATCTATTTACATAAATTTAAAATTTGCAATACCTTATCAGCATTTATATTTCTGTTTTCGCCTAAAATCGTATTTCTTTTTCGAAAACGTTCAACGATTTCATTGATAATGTCATCTCCAACATTATGTTCCGAAAGCCGTGTTTTTATACCGATAGAACGATAAAAATCAGCAGTGTGATTAATTGCTTTATCTATTACATGCTCTTTATTTTCTCCCGTTATTTTCCACACTCTTTCGGCATATTGCAACAGTTTTTCTCTTTTATCGTCTCGCATTACTTGCATTAAAGCAGGTCCAACTATTGCCAAACTCACTCCATGCGTGATGCCGGTAAGAGCCGTTAGTTCGTGCCCTATCATATGAGTTGCCCAATCTTGCTTAACACCCATACTAATAAAACCGTTTAAACCCATAGTAGCCGTTAACATAAAATTAGCCATCGTATCGTATTCCTTATGATTTTTTATTAATTGAGGTGCTAATTCTATCAACGTAAGCAACAATCCTTCGGCAAACCTATCCATTACCATTGATTGATTGGTGGTTGTAAGATATTGCTCTAAAATATGAATAAAAGTATCGGCAATTCCTGCCGAAATTTGTTCAATAGGCAACGAATAACATGATTCAGGGTCTAAAACAGAAAAAGCAGGATAAATCAAAGGATGATGAAAAGCATATTTCTCACAAGTAGCTTGTTTTGAAATAACCGAACCTCCGTTCATTTCAGAGCCTGTAGCAGGTAAAGTCAACACTGTAGCCAAAGGAATTACTTTTTTAATTTTCGTATCATCTAAGACTATTTCCCATGGGTCACCGGCATAATGAATGGCGGCTGCAATAAATTTAGTTCCATCTATCACCGAACCTCCTCCGACAGCAAGCAGATAATCTACATTGTATTTTCTGCACAATGCCACCGCTTCCATTAAAGTTTCGTAAGTAGGATTGGGTTCTATGCCCCAAAACTCTATGTAATCGTGCCGTTCTAAAGCTGCTACTACTTGATTATATACATTATTCGTTTTTACACTTCCTCCTCCAAAGGTAAGCATCAACTTTTTATCAATAGGTATTTCTGTCGATAAATTTGCAATACTACCTTTTCCGAAAATCAGTTTGGTGGGATTTTTAAAAGTAAAATTATACATAATAAATTCTTTATATTTTTTTAAAGTAAATGCAAATATAGCATAAAAACTTTAATGATAGAACAGAATATAAAAATTTGTGTTAACAATATGTGTACTATTTTTAGAATATCCCTCCCACTTCATCCATACTTCTAACATAAGCTACTGCAAATTTTCTTTTCATTTTGAATATTTGGGATAAAAAAAGAGGATACTGTAACAATATCCTCTTTATCAGAATTATATTTTTTATTTGAGGGGAACATTTTTCAATGTCGCTTTCAAAAAGTTCCAAAATTTTTCAACACTTTCGATGTTTACTCTTTCATCAGGGGAATGAGGGTTTCGAATGGTAGGTCCAAATGAAATCATATCCCAATGTGGATATACGCCTCCCAATAGTCCGCACTCTAATCCTGCATGAATGGCTTTAATTTCAGGCGTTTTCCCATACAATTCCTTGTATGTTTTCATCATTGTTTTCAATATGGGTGAATCCATATTGGGTTTCCAGCCCGGATAAGCTCCTTCGTATTTTACATTGGCACCTATCAAATCAAACAAGGACCCGATTTTATACATTACAGCCATTTTCGCCGAATCAACGGAACTTCTTACCAAACAATTTACAGTAAATTTTCCGTCTATACATTTTACTATTGCCAAATTATTACTTGTTTCAACTAAACCGGGCATTGAATCACTCATTCTTTCCACTCCGTGAGGGCATACATAAGTGGCTTTACATATTTTTAGCATTTCGTTTTGAGCCATAATTTTGGCAGGTAATCCTGTTTTTTCCACTTTCATTTGCATATCCGGCTCTGTTTTGGCAAATTCGTCTTTGAAAATTTGTTCGGTTTTCATCACTTCTGCTTCAAATGCTTTTGCTTCTTTTTCAGGCACTAACACAAGGGCAAAAGATTCACGAGGAATAGCATTTCTCAAACTTCCACCATTTACTTCTGCTATTTTTAAATCAAAAGAACGCATGGAATGTATTAAAAAGCGGAACAATAATTTATTAGAATTAGCTCGCCCCGTATTGATATCCATCCCGCTGTGTCCTCCTTTTAATCCTTTTACAGATAAATTATAGGCAACAAATCCTCTATGGGTTTCAATTTGAGGATATTCCATTGATATATTTACATCTACTCCTCCTGCACAACCTACGTATAATTCGCCTTCATCTTCGGAATCAAGATTTAATAAAATATCTCCATCAAACAAGCCGGGTTCTAATCCGAAAGCTCCCGTCATTCCCGTTTCTTCATCTACGGTAATCAACACTTCTATCGGTCCGTGTTCGATATCGGTAGCTTGTAAAACACTCATTGCTGCTGCACAACCTATTCCATTATCGGCACCTAATGTTGTTCCATTGGCACGCACCCAGCCGTCATCTCCAATTATCGTTTCGATAGGGTCTTTTGTAAAATCATGTACTTTATTTGAATTTTTTTGCGGTACCATATCAATATGTCCTTGCAAAATAACTCCTCTACGATTTTCCATGCCTTTGGTAGCCGGCTTTTTGAAAATTAAATTTCCGATTTTATCTTTTTTAACAGAAATATTATATTTTTTTGCCCATTCCATAAGATAAGCCACTATTTTTTCTTCGTGCTTAGAGGGATGGGGAATACTACAAATTTTACTAAAATTTTCCCACAATAATTGTGGTTTTAATTGTGATAAGTTACTCATGATTTTTTAATTATATTGATTTTATTAATATTTTTTTAAAGTCTAAATAATAAACGAATAAAAGACAAAATTTATTATTATTGAATTATTTTAACCGTTAAACCTCTTTCTAACATTGCATTTGCTACAGTTTCAAGTTTTGTGTAAGCCCCGTGCATAATATCGCATTTTCCATAATTATGTGTGATAAAAGTACATTGATACGCTTGTTCGTAAGTGTGATGACATAATTCAATCAATGCATCTATTACAAAATCAAACGTATTGAAATCGTCATTTATCAGCAAAAGCGTATAAATATCGTCTAAAAATGTAACTTCTTTTTCTTCCGAATAGCTGTGCGGTTTATCTTGTGTCATCGTTTATCTACCAATCATCGTTAATAATAGGTTTTGGTTCCATTCCTTCTTCAAGATTTTCCATTAATTGGTGTATGGCTTCGTCTACTTGTCGTAAATGTTCGTAACGCATAGGACTCCATTCCGGCTTAGTGCTGTCAAACCAAATTTCAATAGGCTGATTGGCAACTCCTCTTAAATTAAAGTTCGTAATAGTATAGCGATAACGGTCTTGACGTGCTTCTATTCTTAAATTATAATAAACATAGCCTGCAGCAACTTGTGTTTTTCCGTCGCGTGAAGGTGTCGTTATTTTTACATTAGAAACACATTCTATCACCTTTTTGTTAGCATCGGCAACTTTAATTACTTGTGTTGGATTTTGATAATATTTTTTTGCCCATTCATACGCACGTTGATACAAAGTATCAGGCGTTCCTTTCATCTGAATAACATCTTGATAAGTGATTAATTTTGTGTGTTCATCTATGGGCAAAGAGGGTGCAACAGCTTCTCCTTTTTTCTGTGCTAAACCACTGAAAACACTGAAAAACAAACCACATAAAACTAAAATAATACTTCTTTTCATCATTCCTTTATTTTTTCTTTTTAACGTATGTTTTGTATGAAAAATTATATTTGTGTTTTTCATCGGCAGGATGCAATATATCTTCTACCAAATCCCATTCATTCCAATCTATTGTTGGGAAAAAAGCATCGGCATTGGGAAAATCAGCATCAATAAGAGTAAGATAAAGTTTATCGCATAGAGGTAAAAATTGCCTGTAAACAGAAGCACCTCCCATAATGAACGTTTCTTCTTCTTTATCGCAAAGCTGCACAGCTTCTTCAATAGAATAAGCCATGTAACATCCTTCGTATACCGTTGTTTTATCGAATGCCAGAACAATATTACGACGATGAGGAAGAGGACGTGTAGGCAATGATAAATACGTGTTTTCGCCCATTAACACAGTGTGTTTATTTGTAATTTGTTTAAATCGTTTTAAATCGTCGGACAAATGACATAACAAACGATTGTTTTGTCCGATTTCAAAATTTTTACCTAAGGCAACAATAATAGATAACATTTTTATTTTTTAATTATTAATAATTTATTTTCAATAAATCCCACACCCGCTTTTCGATATTTTCAATAGCGATACGTTCTTGTTGCATGCTATCTCGATTGCGAAGTGTAACCGTATTGTCTTCTAAAGTTTGATTGTCAACGGTAATACAATAGGGTGTGCCTATTGCATCTTGGCGACGATAACGGCGACCAATAGCATCTTTTTCATCGTATTGGCATAGAAAATGTTGCTGCAATCCTTTGAGTATTTCTCTTGCTTTTTCGGGCATACCGTCTTTTTTAACAAGCGGAAGAACAGCTATTTTAATCGGTGCCAAAACAGGCGGTATTTTCAGTAGCGTTCGCACACTATTATCTTCAAGTACTTCCTCTACAAATGAATAACTTAAAATTGCTAAAAACATTCTATCCAATCCTATAGACGTTTCAACAACATAAGGCACATAACTTTCATTGGTTTCGGGATCAAAATATTGGATTTTCTTTCCCGAATATTGTTGATGCGATTTTAAATCAAAATCGGTACGAGAATGAATTCCTTCCAATTCTTTGAATCCGAAAGGAAACTGAAATTCAATATCGATTGCCGCATTGGCATAATGGGCTAATTTTTCATGCTCATGTAAGCGGTAATTTTCCTTGCCCATTCCCAATGCGATGTGCCAACGCATGCGTTCTTCTTTCCAATAGTTAAACCATTGTAATTCTTCTCCGGGACGGACAAAAAATTGCATTTCCATTTGTTCGAATTCTTTCATCCGAAAAATAAATTGACGAGCAACTATTTCATTACGAAATGCTTTTCCTATTTGTGCTATCCCAAAAGGAATTTTCATTCGTGAGGATTTTTGTACATTCAAAAAATTAACAAAAATACCTTGTGCCGTTTCGGGACGAAGATAAATCACATCCGCATCTTCGGCAACAGAACCCATTTGTGTAGAAAACATTAAGTTAAACTGCCGTATCTCCGTCCAATTTTTACTCCCCGATATCGGACAGACTATTTCTAATTTATCTATCAACTCTTTTAACTTTACCCAATCACTATTCTCCATACAACGGATAAAAGTAGTGCGTATTTCATCTATTTTTTTCTGATATTCTATTATGCGAGCATTTGTTTGTCTAAACATTTGTTCATCAAAATTTTCGAAACGTTTAGCCGCTTTTTCCACTTCTTTCGTAATTTTATCTTCAATTTTTTGCAAATAATCTTCTATCAATACATCGGCACGATAGCGTTTTTTACTGTCTTTATTATCAATCAACGGGTCATTGAAAGCATCAACATGTCCGGAAGATTTCCAAACGGTAGGGTGCATAAAAATTGCACTATCAATGCCTACAATATTTTCATGCATTTGCACCATTGACTTCCACCAATAGCTTTTGATATTGTTTTTTAATTCACAGCCATAGGGACCGTAGTCATAAACAGCACTTAAGCCGTCATAGATTTCGCTCGACGGAAATATAAAACCGTATTCTTTTGCATGAGAAATAATTTTTTTGAATAAATCTTCATTCTTCGACATAACATTTGCTGATTTTAATATGAAGTTGCAAAGATATAAAAAAGACAGTTACCATTATTACTTCTTATCGTGTTAATGCTTAAAAAAACATCATTATTTTTTGTATTAATTTATCCTTACTACTGCAAAATATCTCCTCTCAATAAGCGGAAACGATTGCGTGCATCAATAATATAAATGCTTGAAGGAAAATCTTTAATCAATTTCAAATAAAGCTCCATCGCCGTAAAAACATCTTTTAAATACATTTCATTAATGTTTGCTCTCAAAAACAAGGCATCATCGGCTAAAAGATCGTAAGGAAAAGCGGTTATCAGTTTATTTAACAAACTGTCTGCTTTATGATATTGCTGTTTTTTGATAGCTATTTCAGCTCTTTTATAGAGAATATCATCTGCTAACGAATGATAAATAGAAACTTGACTAATACTGTCGAGCATTATTTCGGCATCCTCTATACGATTGTTTTCTAAAAAAAAACTTGCTCTTGCAAAATACATTAAAGCAGGACTTAAACTGTCTTCCGTTTTATTGTCGGCGATAAGCAACGAAAGGTACATGGCATCGTTAGCTATCAGTTTAGATGTAGCTGCTCGTAAGACATCTAATTGAGCTTCCGCCCAATCGAATTCACCGAGATAAAACGATAATTTTGCATTTTTAAATTTTGCCAAATGTCCGATTGTATCATTCGCAAAATCTTTTTCTACTTGAGAATAAAGTAAGGTCGCTTCCCATACATCTTCATCTAAAAGCAACAAATCGCCCAAATCCAATTTTAATACCGCTTTTTCTTTAGGGGGAATATTTTGCTTATAAACAGCATCTTCTAATAATTGTTTTGCCGTATTTATATCGTTGGCATAAAGAGATTTCAGCAATACCCACTCTCTAAACAATTGTATATTCAAAGGTTGAAGTCGGTATTCACTAAAAAAACTTTGTAGGTTTTTATCAAGCAACTGTATGTCTTCTGTTTTTTTAGGGAAACTATGCACAATTTGCTGATATTTAGTTCGTAGAGAAGCCATTTTAGCTGCTTCGTAAAAAGGATTGCCTTTCTCTTTTTCGTTGAGAATGTAATTAAATCCTTCAATTGCTGTTTTAAGGTCTTGATTTTCGGCAGAAATATTGGCAATTTCAAAAACAGTACGCCCGTTTTCACGATAACGCTTGTCCATAGCTATTGCTTGTTTCAATGCCGACGAAAAATCTTTTTCTTGCATCGCCAACCACAGTAAAAGCGAAGAATAAACTTGAATATCAGGATTTTTATTTGAGTATTTTAAAATATTATTTTTAATAATTGCTTGTTTAGTTTGTTGTTGGTCGTTTATAAGCCAATTGAGCAATATACCTTCTACAGCACTCTGTTCAGCCGGAACATTACCCACAAGTAGCAACAATTCGTCTATCGCTTTTTGATAGTCATTTCCAATAGCGTATAATTGAGCTAATTCGATAGCATAATCATAAGTGTTCTTGCTGATTTCTCTCGCTCTCAAATAGGTTTTAATAGCATAATCTGTTAATTGGTATTGTTGAAACGCCACAGCTAATTCTTTAACGCTAATACTATTAAGATCATTTTGTAAAACACAAGACTCAAATTGCTTTTTGGCTTTTTTACTCTCCCCTTGTAACTCATATATCCGTCCTAAATCAACTTTATATTTTTGTATACTCGGATACAAACGTATTTGCTTATGAACTATTCGTTCTGCACTTTTAAAATCTTTTAAGGCAACAAGTGTTTCAAAATAATAGTTAAAATAATAAGCATCGGATCGTTTATCGTATAAACCTTTAAATAATTCTACTGCTTTTTCGTATTCTTGATTTTTAAAATATTGAATAGCCAATTGTTCTTCGTTCGTTTGTGCTTTGACAGTCAAAACACTCGACAACAAAGATAAAAAAAACACTATTTTATAAAAATTATTTTTCATTATAAATTACTGCTAATGTAACTTTTCCTACAACTTCCAATGTTTTTTTGTCAATATTGCTTAAATTATCGTTCAGTGTATGCCAATGTTGATTAAATCCCGTTCGTGTTGACGGATTGTATTCAATAATATCAATCATAGGGATGTTAGTAATTCTATTGATATACAAATGATCGTCAGTAATGGGCGGCGTTTCCATATTTTTAAAATAAGCATCATAACCCATTTGCTGTCCTATATTCCACACTTTCGATAAAATGTCGGGTGCATAAAAAAGAGACGTTCCCTCACGAGTAAAAATAGCATTTTTTCCTCCGACCATATCAAACAAAATGCCAAAGCGAGCTTGATAATCGGCAGTATGTGGATATTTACCCCAATGTTGTGAACCTAAACACCAAAATTCACCACTATAATTAATGTCATCATCTTGAGGTGCTCCATAATCTTCGACATCGAAAAAAATAATATCAACCCCTATATTTGCTTTTTTCAGATTCAATTGCCGTGCTATTTCTAACAGCACTCCTACTCCGCTGGCTCCATCATTGGCTCCATCAATGGGTGTGCGGTGATTGGCAGGATTCGGGTCATGGTCGGCATAAGGACGTGAATCCCAATGTGCTCCCAACAAAATCCTTCTCTCTTGTTGAGGTTCGAAAATGCCAATAATATTTTTAGCATGCAACAACGTGCCATCGTATGCTTTAACGGAAAAACTTTGCACAATAACACTATCGCAAAATCTTTTTAACTCATTGACTAAGTAATTGCCACACTGTTTATGAGCCTGACTATTGGGAACTCTTGGTCCGAACGACACCTGATTTTCGACAAAACGATATGCCGAATCGGCATCAAAAGAAGGAATTACTATGCTTTCCGATGTTTTTTCAACTTCGGTTGACGGTGGTGATTCGCAAGCATAAGCTAACATCAATACACACAAAAGTAAGTAATATATTTTTTCATTTTTCATTTTTATTCGTTTTAATAATGATAGTTTTATAATTCATTTAGCAGGCTTAGTCGTTGCATTGCAAATTCGAGTGTTTGGCGTGGACAAGCAACATTCATTCGCATAAAACCTTCACCGACAGCTCCAAATTCAATCCCATTATTCAAGCCCAAATGCAAACGTTGCACAAATATTTCTTGTAACTCTTCGGCTGAAGTTGTAATATTACGACAATCTAACCAAAGCAAATAAGTTGCCTCCGGTCGTAAGATTTTAATTTTAGGAATATTTTTTTTACAAAAATCTATTACGTAATCCATGTTATCTTGCAGGTATTCCCATACTTGCAAATACCAATCTTTTCCTTTTCCATAAGCGGTTTCAGTGGCTACAGAGCCGAACAAATTACCATAAGCAATATGCAATCCATTAACAGTAGCAAGGTATTTTTCTCTCATTTCTTCATCAGGAATAACAATATAAGAAGTGGACATTCCTGCTAAATTAAAGGTTTTACTGGGTGAAAAACAAGCTACTGCTTTATCCGTTAAACTCAACATGCTCGTGTGCCGATGCGAACGGCATATCAAATCGCTATGGATTTCGTCAGAAATAATTGTAATATTATTTTTTTCACAAACAGCAAGCATTTGTTCGAGTTCTTCTTTTTTCCAAGCACGACCTACCGGATTATGAGGATTGCAAAGAATAATCATACGTGTATTGGAATCTATTTTAGCTTTTAAATCTTCGTAATCCATAATGTATTTTGTCCCGTTACAAACCAAGGGATTTTCCGAAATTATCCGATGATGATCGCTTATCGCACTAAAAAAAGGCGGATAAACAGGTGGTTGTATAATTATTTTATCATTAGGCTGCGAAAAAGTTAATACTAACATATTAATAGCAGGCACTACCCCCGGCGAAAAACATATCCATTCTTTTTCTATTTTAATACCGTGTTGCCGATACATCCAATCAATAAAATTAGAATAAAATTGTTCGCTAAAAAAAGAATAGCCATATACGGGATGATTGGCACGCTGTTTTACCGCATCAATAATAAAATCGGGAATGGCGATGTCCATATCGGCAATCCACATAGGAAGCACATCCGAATTTTTGAAAATCAATTCTCGACTATCGTATTTTAAACAGTTAGTATTTTCTCTTTCAATAGGTTTATCAAAATTATATCTCATTATTAATTTTTAATATTCATTTTTTTAAATAAAGAAACATCTTTTATAATTTCAAACGCTTTTTGATAGGTTTTATCGTCTTCCAACCATATTTTGGTCGATTTACTCGCATCGTAAAGATTACGTGCTATTAAGGTTTTTATTTGTTTCTTAATGTATTTTTCCGTATCAAAAGACTTTTGTTGCTTATTGTATTTATCTAATTCTACTTCAATATATTGTTCTAACATTTTTTGGTATTGACGATTGTTTTTCACTTCGTCTAATGAGACATAAATCGTATTTAAAGAGTCGTTATATTGTTTGGTAAAATTAGTAACATAATTGATAAAGTTAAATACAAAAGTATCTTTAACTCCCTCTGAATTGGCAAAATCATAGAACTTATCCAATATCACTTGATTCACATCAAAATTAGTATAAAACTCTTCAAAATTTGAATAAGTCGCCAGCAAATGTTGTTTTTCTTGTTCTAAATAAGACATAACAAATTGATTAAATATGTTTTTTCGGAACAATTGCCAATAAAAATCACTGACTTTAATGGTATCCATCGGAACAAAAACATCGGGCATAACACCTCCGCCTCCATATACAGTACGTCCATTGGTTGTAGTATATTTTAAGGAATCGGGAAAGTGAATACTGTCGGCGTGCATTAATTCTCCGGCATTATATCTGTTAATCAAATCTTTACTATAGTCTTCTATTCCTTCATAAGGTTTTTGAATGCATCTTCCGCTAGGAATATAATAACGCGAGGTAGTCAACCTGATTTGAGAACTATCGTTGAGCATGGTAGGTGTTTGTACCAAACCTTTCCCAAAAGAACGTCTGCCTACAATGATGCCTCTGTCCCAATCTTGCACTGCTCCCGAAACAATTTCAGAGGCAGATGCCGAATATTCATCTATCATAATCACTAATCTTCCCTTTTCAAAAACACCGTTAAATCTTGTATTATAATTCATTCTGTTATAGTTTTGATTGTTTTGCGTATAAACAACCAACTTATTCGGTTCAATAAATTCATCGACAATATCAACTGCTGCCGATAAAAGACCACCTGTATTACCTCGTAAATCAAAAATAAGATGTTGCATTCCTTGCATTTTTAATTCACGAACGGCTTGTTCGAATTCTTCTTTGGTAGTTTGAGCAAAGCGTTCTAATTTAATATAAGCTATTTCTTTATCAACCATAAAATAGGCTTCAATAGAATTAATCGGAATTTTATCTCTAATAATAGTAAACTCCAATGCTTTAGGTTCTTTTCCACGTTTGATATGGACTTTTACTTTTGTTCCTTTCGGTCCTCTTAATTTATTATAAACCCATTCGTTGATACATATTTTACCAACCGCAACCGAATCGTCTATTTGAATAATTTTATCGCCTGCAACAATGCCTACTCTTTCGGAAGGACCGCCTTTAATGGGTTGAACAACCACAATAGTGTCTTTCACAATTTGAAACTGAACTCCTATTCCGTCAAAATTTCCTTGCAAAGGTTCGTTCGTACGAACTACATCTTTTTTGGGAATATAGGTAGAATGAGGGTCAAGTTCTTTTAACATTTCGATAGTTCCTTTTTCTACAATTTTATTAAAATCAACCTTATCGACATAAAAATAATTTAAAAACTGAAGAAAACGATTCATTTTTTGTTGGTGTATCGAAAAATCATCTTCTTTTTTCTCTATATGAATAGTATTGATTTGAGCAAATAAAGAAGTGTTAACGGTAGAAAATAAAATACTAATACTGAAAATTAATAAAAGAAAAATCTTATTTTTATACATAATATGACATTTATCAATTATTTGATATTTAAACACCTATCTCTAATAAAGATACCTGTTATTTTAAGTTGCAAAGATACATTAAAAATCTTTAATAAACGAGATTTAAGGCTAAGAGAAAGGGATTATTTTTACTATTGTGCGGATGAAGGGACTCGAACCCCCACGCCTCTCGGCACCAGATCCTAAGTCTGGCGCGGCTACCAATTACGCCACATCCGCTTGAGAACGTGCAAAAGTACTATTTTTTTCAATACATAAAAAAGGTTTTTCAACTTTAATTGTTTTTTTATTATACCAAAGCTGATTGAAAGAAAAATAAAAAAGCAAATACAAACATAAAACGACTATACAATAAACTAACAGACAGAATAATACGAAATTTTATGACAGCTACAATGAACTTATAGAAAGCCGTTGAAGTCAAAGAATATTATACGAATATAATCGTTGATAATTTAGTTGTTTTAAAACTAAAAAATGCACCCTACAATCAATATTATTACTGATGACGGCAAGCAAGTCGTAGCGCAAGCACCTGTTATTATCTCTGCAAGCAGACGTAGCGATATTCCGGCATTTTATGCACAATGGTTTATTAATCGATTAAAAGCAGGTTATTGCGTTTGCCATAATCCTTTCAATCAGCAGCCTACCTATGTCGCATTCAAAAACACAAAAGCAGTAGTATTTTGGACAAAAAATCCGGCTCCGCTCATCCCCTATCTTCCGGAATTAGACGAAAGAGGCATTCATTATTATTTTCAATTTACACTCAACGACTACGAAACGGAACAATTAGAAACACATATTCCTTCCATAAAAAAACGCATCGAAACATTTCAACACTTATCGGAAAGTATCGGTAAAGAAAAAGTAATATGGCGCTTCGACCCTCTTATTATGACCGAAAAAATAGGAATAAATGAACTTTTGCAAAAAGTGGAACATATAGGAAATCAATTAAAAAACCATACCGAAAAAATCGTTTTCAGTTTTGCCGATATCGGCATGTATAAAAAAGTAAAAAACAACCTTAAACGCTTACATGTCAATTATAAAGAATTTACTCCTCCGACAATGAAAGAATTTGCAAAAGGACTTCAACAACTAAATAAAAGCTGGAATTTATCCCTTGCCTCTTGCGCCGAAGAAATAGATTTAAGCCCCTACGGAATAGAACACAATCGCTGTATAGACAATGAATTAATGAAGCGTATTTTTGCTGACGACAAAGATTTTATGTACTACCTCTCTTATAAAAAATTTCCGGGAAAAGACACTCCTAAAAAAGAAGCAAATTTAAAAGACAAAGGTCAGCGTAAGGCTTGTCGGTGTATCATAAGCAAAGATATTGGGACGTATAATAGCTGTCCGCATCTTTGTGCTTATTGTTATGCCAACACACCGAATGCAGTGCTGAAAAAACAATAGCAACTTAAAAGATGTAAATTTGACTTTTACATTAATTTAATTGTTCTTCAATTTGTAATTCCTTACGGAAAATAAAATATAAAATAATGCCAATACTAAATAATAAAACACAAGGAATCCAAAAAAACCTCCATTTCCTTTTTATTTTGTGTTTATAAACCATATCGTAAATACAGTAGATTGCAATGACATAATGTATTATTAAAAAAATTTTTATCCAGAAAAAAAAGTTTTCCATATTTTTATTGTTTTAAAGTTAAGTGTCCCCCTCTATTAGGACAGTTTTTTTATTTGTTAATATTTTTATTTTAAAAAGAACTTTATCTTTAACATTGCA
>ERZ795049.113-NODE-113-length-121270-cov-8.088322_pt1 | contig 121270 bp, 49 predicted proteins | sample MGYA00375133_ERZ795049 | MGnify/ENA primary metagenome ERZ795049 (study PRJEB30178, sample SAMN05720147) | activated sludge metagenome | isolation source: anaerobic digester from wastewater treatment plant | place: Japan | collected 2015-04-20 ...
GGCGTCGCCGGCGGCGCATCTGGCGCCACGGCGAGGCCAAACGGGCACAAGGCCCCAGACCACGGCGGTTTGCGAACACGACCTAGCAGCCTATCGGAGCGCAACACCGCGAGGCAACAACCGGGCCGCACGCTCCGTGCCCCGCACGTAGCGCTCACCCGGTGCGGACCCCTTTTCAAGGGCTATTGGGGTTGTCTGGCGGCGCCGCCAGACAACCCACACCCCCCAAGGAGGAGCTGAGTGAAGTCCATCTGCGTCATCGGCGCGGGCTATGTGGGCCTGGTGACGGGCACCTGCTTCGCTGACCTGGGCAACGATGTGGTCATCCTCGATATCGACGCCGCCAAGGTCGAGCGGCTGAAGAATGGCCTCATGCCCATCTACGAGCCCGGCCTCGAAGAGCTGGTGCGGCGCAACGCCACGAGTGGCCGCTTGAGCTTTACCGCAAGCTATGAGGAAGCGCTGGCCGAAGCCGAGTTCGTCTTCATCGCCGTCGACACGCCTTCGGGCATGGAGGGCGAGGCCGACCTAAAGTCGGTGCGCGCGGCGGCCAGCGCCATCGCGGCCGTGATGGACCACCCGCTGATCATCGTCAACAAGAGCACCGTGCCCATCGGCACCGGCGACTGGGTGGCCGATATCATCAACCGCCACCGCCACGACGGCGTGGATTTCTGGGTCGTGTCGAACCCCGAGTTCCTGCGCGAAGGCTCGGCGGTGCACGACTTCTTGAACCCCGACCGTGTGGTGCTGGGCTCACTGAACCGCGAGGCGGCCGAGAAGGTGGCCCAGCTCTACCTGCCGCTGCGCGCGCCCATCATCGTCACCGACCTGCGCACCGCCGAGATGATCAAGTACGCCTCCAACGCCTTCCTGGCGAGCCGCATCTCCTTCATCAACGAGATTGCCGCCATCTGCGAGCGGCTGGGCGCCGACGTGAAAGAGGTCGCCGCCGGGATGGGCTACGACAGGCGCATCGGGCCGGCCTTCCTCGACGCCGGCCTGGGCTTTGGCGGCAGTTGCTTCCCCAAGGACGTGCGCGCCTTGGCGCACATGGCGGCCATTCACGGCTGTCACCCCCAGCTCCTGCGCGCCGTGCTCGAGATCAACGCCGACCAGCGGCGCTCGGTGGTGCAAAAGCTGCGCGACCTTCTGGGCGGGCTTGACGAGCGCACGGTTGGCCTGCTGGGGCTGGCGTTCAAGCCCAACACCGACGACATGCGCGAGGCGCCGGCCCTCGAGCTCGTCCACCTGCTGCAGCACGAAGGTGCGCGCGTGCGGGCCTACGACCCGGTGGCCATGGACAACGCCCGGCGCGTGCTGCCCGATATCGTCTGCTGCCCCGACGCCTATGCAGTGGCCGAGGGCGCCGACGCGCTGATCGTGGCCACCGAGTGGAACGAGTTCAAGCACCTCGACCTCGCGCGCATCCGCGACGCCATGCGCCACCCCATCTTTGTCGACGGTCGCAACATCTATGACCCCGAGCGCATGGCGGCGCTGGGGTTCACCTACCGCGGCGTCGGGCGAGGGTACGGAACGTAGAACGTAATGCGTAATACGTGAAGGTCGTGTGCAGCCAGTCGCGTCGCGTACACGTCCCTTACGTATTACGCATTACGTTTTACGCATCACGCATCACACGATCAGCATCGCATCGCCGAACGAGTAGAACCGGTAGCGCTCGCGGATTGCTTCTTCGTAGGCGCGCCTGATGAGCTCGCGGCCGGCAAAGGCCGAGACGAGCATGAGCAGCGTGGAGCGCGGCAGGTGAAAGCTGGTCAACAGGGCGTCGACGGCGCGGAAGCGGTAACCCGGGTAGATATAGAGGTCGGTCCAGCCGTCGAAGGGGAGCACCGGGCCGGCTGAGCCGCTGGCGAGGGCCGCCTGCGCCGCCGTCTCGAGGACGCGGACGGTGGTGGTGCCGACGGCGACGACGCGGCCGCCGCGGGCGCGGGTTGCGGCAATGGCCTCCGCCGCGGCCTCGTCGATGCGGCACCATTCGCGGTGGATGATGTGCTCTTCGATGCGCTCTTCGCTGACCGGCCGGAAGGTGTCGAGCCCGATGTGCAGGGTGACGGTGGCAAAGGCGATGCCCGCGGCCTCGAGGGCGGCGAGGAGCTGTGGGGTAAAGTGCAGGCCCGCCGTCGGCGCGGCCACCGAGCCCCGCGCCCTGGCGTAGACCGTCTGGTAGCGCTCACGGTCCTCGAGCGGCGTGTGGATGTAGGGCGGCAGCGGCACCTGGCCGAGGGTGTCGAGCAGGTCATCGACCGCGGCCGAGAAGCGGATGAGGCGGCCGCCGGAAGCCGTCTCGCCGATGATCTCTGCCTCCAGCATGGTGGGGCAGGCGTCCTCGCCTGCCGTCTCCGTAGGGCGGGCTTTCGAGCCCGCCGGCATCTCGATGCACAGCCGGGTACCGGCACGGGCGCGTCGCCCGCCGACGAGCGCCTCCCAGGTGTACGGGTCGTGGCGCGTCAGCAGCAGGAGCTCCACGCGGCCACCGCTGGGCACCTTGCGCGCCTGCAGCCGGGCCGGGATGACGCGGCTCTCGTTGAGCACCAGCAGGTCGCCGGCGGCCAGGTAGGCGGCCACATCGCGAAAACGCCGGTGCTCGAGCGTGCCGGCGGCGCGCTGCACCACCAGCAGCCGTGCCGCGTCACGCGGTTCGATGGGCGTCTGCGCGATCAGCTCCGGCGGCAAGTCATAGTCGAATTCAGCCGTTTTCATGCCCTGGAGTCTAGCGCAGAGTTGCCTTCCAGGCAAAGCCCAGCACGTTTGTAGTGAGGGAGAGCGTACACGGGGCAGCCCATGGGCTGCCCCGTGTACGCTCTCCCTCACTACGAGCATCGTAGCGCACAGACTCTACTACTTGTCAAAAGCCCCCGCTCATGATAGAATAGCGCAGGCTGCGCAAGATGCCTTGCCCAAGAACCCGCCTCCCGCGGGCTCGCGTGCCGGCATGCTCCGGCGATTCGCATTATCACCGTGGGAGGCTTCCACTCCAGCGGCATTGGCCGTGGCCTATGAACCGGGGGTGCGCTGATCGCTGTTCCCGGTCACCTCTCATCTGGTCTCATAGCACCACCTGTCACTGCCATCTTGGACGAAGTACAGGGGGGCGCGCTCATCCTACACGCCGACCTGGAGCCCCCTGGCATAACCCTATGAAAGGACACAAATGCGATGAGGGAAGCGATCTCACCCTGGATGAAGCGCCTCAGAGTGCTCCTGGGGAATCCTTGGGCCGAGCGCGCCATCAAGTTCGTCCTCGTGCCGGTCCTCCTGCTCTGCAGCCTCTGGTTGCCTCCGGTCTCTCTCGGCGTACGCCTCTTCCACATCGACCTGCCCCAGGTGACAGCTGCCGGTGGCGTGGTCGGTGAGGAAGGTGGAGGGCGCCTGGCTGTGGCGCCGGGCGCGCTCAGCGGCCAGATGCGGCTGAGGCTGCGGACGGTGGAGCAGACCGGCCAGGGTGATGCCGCGCAGGCCCTCAAGGCGGTGCCGGCCAACCTGCAGGTGCTGGGGCCGCTCTACTTCTTTGATGCCTACGGCAGCCGGCCCAAGGAGGCACAGTTCACTGCGCCGCTGCCGGCGGGGCTGCCCGATGCGAGCGCACTCGATAGCCTCGACGTCTACGCCTGGGACGGCAAGCAGTGGCAGTGGGTGCCCAGCCAGGCGATGGGCGATACGCAGCAGGTGGAGGCGGCCCTGACGTCGCTGCCGCTGGCCCTAGCCACTGTGCAGTCGCAGCCGCAGGGCCTGGCCATCGGCGTCGGGGCGCCCGATGTGGCCGCGGTGAACGCCGCGCCGCTCGACGTGGCCGCCGAGCTGTACCTGGCCGGCCTCTCGCTGGGCGACGGCGGCGCGGTGAGCGGTGAGATCGCGCTGAGCTCGGCGCCCGAGCAGTTGCTGGTGCTGCCGGCGCTCTCCAACCGGGTGAACGGCGTGGCCCGCAGCGACTGGGTGGCCAATATCCTGGTCGACGCGAAGGCGCGGGCCGACCACGTCAAGGCGATCGTCGCCGCGGTCAGCAAGGGCGGCTACAAGGGCCTGAGCCTCGAGTACACCGGCCTCGACGAAAGCCTGCGCGACGATTTCTCGGGCTTTGCTGCCGAGCTGGCCTCGACCCTACGCCAGTCGGGCAAGGTGCTCGCTGTGCGTGTCGACGAGCCCAAGCGCACCGCCGGCGGCGCGTGGAGCACGGCCGGCTACGACTGGGCGGCGCTGGGCGGGGCGGCCGACATCCTGCGCGTCCCGGCGATGAGCGACGCGGCGGCCTATGGCCCTGGCGGTGCGATGGAGGCCTGCCTGCGCGAGCTCATCCGCCAGGTCGACCGGCGCAAGGTGCAGCTCATCGTCGATGCCAACGCGGTCGACCAGGTGGGCGATACGCGGCGCCCGCTGGTGTATGGCGATGCGCTGTCGCTGGCCGGCCAGGGCGCCGTGGCCCCGGATGACGGCGTGGTCTTGCCCGGCCAGCCCCTGGCGGTGCAGTTGCCGCAGTTGGGCTCGGGCTTGCAGCGGAATGCCGCGAGCGGCCATACCTACTTTACCTTCAAGGATGGCTCCGGCGCTCAGCACCAGGTCTGGGTCGAGAACGCCTCCAGCGTGCAGGTCAAGCTGGCGCTGGCCCAGCAGTTCTCCCTGCACGGCGTGGCCATCGACAACCTGGCCGGCACGGCCAACGATGCCCACATCTGGGAGACGGTGCGCATCGCACGCACGCCCACCGGCCGTGGCGGCACGCCGGCAGTGGCCGCTGAGCGCTACTGCGTCGTTTGGCAGGTGCAGAACGACGAGGGCCAGGTGATCGACCAGGGCACGTGCCCGGCCGATGCGCCGGCGGTCACCTGGACGGCGGCCGAGGAGCCCGGCGAGTACACGCTCACCCTGGCGATCTCGGAGGACGGCGGCAAAACGACCCTGGGCACGCCGAGCACGCTGGCGCTGAACATCCCCACGCCGACGCCCAGCCCGACGCCGATCCCGAGCCCAACGCCTCAACCCAAGCCTACCACGGCGCCTGTCGCGCCCCCGGTCACTGCGCCGCCGCCACGCGCGACGGGTGGGTTCTTTGGCTACGGCATCCAGCTCGACATGGTCACCGACGTCAACTATGACAACAGCCTGGGCAAAGTGCAGGCGCTGGGGTTTGGCTGGGTCAAGCAGCAGATCGAGTGGTTCCGCTTCAACCCTGGCCCTGGGCAGTACGACTGGGGCCGCATGGACGCCATCGTCGATGCCTGCACGGCGCGGGGCATCAAGCTGCTCTTCAGCGTGGTCAAGGCGCCCGAGTGGGCGCGCCCCGGCGACGACGACAAGAGCGTAGCCGGCCCGCCAGCCGACCCCGGCACCTATGCCGAGTTTGTCAGGCAGATGGCCGCGCGCTACAAGGGCCGCGTGCAGGCCTACGAGATCTGGAACGAGCAGAACCTGTGGTACGAGTGGGGCGGCCAGGGTGGGCGCCTGAGCGCGGCCAGGTATGTGCAGTTGCTCAAGGCTGCCTACGGGGCCATCAAGTCGGTGGACCCCGGCGCCGTGGTCATCAGCGGCGCGCTCACACCCACCGGCTACAACGACGGCAACATCGCCATCGACGATCAGCAGTACCTGCGCCAGATGTACGACAATGGGCTGCGCTACTACTGCGATGCCGTCGGCGCGCACCCTTCGGGCTTTAACAACCCGCCCGATGCCGACTGGCGCACGTACCGCGACCCGGCCAACAGCTTCCAGGCCGTCGGGCACCCGAGCTGGTTCTTCCGCGGCACGATGGAAGGGTACCGGAACATCATGGTCGCTTACGGCGACGGCGGCAAGCGCATCTGGCCGACCGAGTTCGGCTGGGCATCGGTCGACGGCTTTGGCCGGGGCCCGGCCGCCGGCTACGAATACGCCTCCGACAACTCGGCCGACGAGCAGGCACAGTACCTCGTGCGCGCCTACCAGATGGGCAAGAACTGGGGCTTTGTGGGCCCGATGTTCCTGTGGAACCTGAACTTTGCGCCGCTGTGCGGGCCGGGCGACGAAAAGTCGGCCTTTAGCATCGTGGACCCTGGCTGGGGCGCGCGCCCGGCGTTCAACGCCCTGGCGGGCATGGGCAAGTAGCGCTGTCAACGGATTGTGAGAACGGATTGAACGGAGTGGCCTCGTCGGAGGCGGATAATCCGTTCAATCCGTTCCCCAAAATGCGTTGACAGCACGCTAGAAATGGAGAGGCACAGTGAAAGCGAACCGCAAATGGCGTGCGAGCCGGCGCTGGGCGTGCCATGCCATCCTGCTGGCCCTGGCGTTGAGCCTGGTGCTGTCGGCCTGCGCCCGGCCCGAGCCGACGCCTAAGCCGACCGCCGAGCCGCCGGCGACCGCTGTGGTGGCGCCATCGGCGACGAATACCGACGTCCCGGCAAGCCCGGTGCCGCCCACGGCCACCGAAGCGCCGGCCGCCGAGCAGACGGCGACTGTGCCACCCGCCGGCGCGACGGCCACGCCGCTGCCGAACCCGGCGCCGGCCACCGTCCGCCTGAACTCGCCCGAGTATGGCATGCAGGCCTTCCTCTGGTGGCGGCCCGAAGTGGCCTCGCGCGATGTGCAACTCGTCAAGAACGCCGGCTTTGGCTGGATCAAGCAGGGCATCGGCTGGCGCGAGGTGGAGCTCGAGAAGGGCCAGTTCAACTGGACGCAGCTCGACGACATTGCCAAGTGGATCGGCGAGCAGCAGCTCGATCTGATCGCGCGCCTCGACCATCAGCCCCAGTGGGCCGGCGGCGGCTTTCCCACCAATGGGCCGCCGACCAACTATCAGGATTTCGGGGATTTCGTCTACGCCCTCGCCAGCCGCTACAAAGGCCGCTTCCGGGCCTATGAGATCTGGAACGAGCCCAACCTGGCCCGCGAGTGGGGCGGCCAGCCCCCCAGCCCGGCGCAGTACGCGGCGCTGCTCAAGGTGGCCTATGCGCGCATCAAGCAGGCCGACCCCAACGCCATCGTCGTCTCGGCCGGCCTGACGCCCACCGGCACCTACAGCGCTGAGGCCATGCCCGACGACGTCTACCTGGAGCAGCTCTACCAGGCCATGGGCGGCTCGAGCGCCGGCTACTTTGACGCCCTCGGCGCCCACGCGCCCGGCTACAAGGCGCCGCCCGAGACGAGCCCCGAGCAGGTGGCGGCCGACCCGGCCTACGGCGGGCAGCGCTTCTTCTGCTTCCGCCGCGTCGAGGACCTGCGCAAAATCATGGTCAAGTACGGCGATACCAACAAGCAGATCTACATCCTCGAAATGGGTTGGACGAGCGACCCGGTGAACGCCGCGTACGCCTGGCACCGGGTGACCGAGCAGGAAAAGGCCGACTACCTGGTGCGCGCCTACCAATACGCCAAGCAGAACTGGTCGCCCTGGATCGGCCTGATGTCGCTGATCTACATCGTGGACCCCGGCTGGACGGAGCAGAACGAGCAATACTGGTGGGCCATCACCGACCCCGGCTATCCCGACGTCAAGCCGCGGCCGGCCTACACGGCCCTGCAAGCCATGCCCAAATAGCAAGACCTGACGCAGCGAGACCTGACAGGTCTTCGAAGGCCTGTCAGGTCTCGCTGCTCTTTACTCTGCCGAGCCGTGCACGCAAAAGTAGTTCGTGTCCAGCTCGTGCGAGCGCCAGACGCCGCACGTGGGGCACATGCAAGCCTTATTCACCTGCATATCGTTGCACGACGATTGGCCCTTCATCTGCGCGCAGTAGATGCCCTCCACCTGCTCGGGCGGCGGCTGCGAAGCGCAGGTGGTGAACTTTAGGCCGCCGGTCCTTTGGCTGACGCAGGTGGAGCCGTTGTGTACCTTGCAGGTGCTGCACTGGCAGTCCTGCAGTTGCTGAAAGTTGTACTCGACCTTCATCCTCGCTCTGCCCTCCAAACGCGTTTCTGTTTCGGCTGTAGCTGCTCCGCTGTGCTGTTCAGGAGCTTGTCATTGCGAGCGCAGCGAAGCAGTCTCCTATGCGGGAGGTGTGCCCTGTCGTGGCTGGAGATTGCTTCGCTGCGGCTCGCAATGACAGACCAAGGTTCTCTGCACGATACTCGGGTCGTCCAGCACGATGCGTGCCATATCTCAGGTGCTTCGTGCTCCAAACTCTGGCACGTATGTTGCTGCTGCTCCAGCCGGAGGTTGCGGCAGCATGGCGCAAGCAGGGCAGGCGAAACCCAGGATCATCGATACCGGGGTCCCCAACCTGGATCTCGTCCTCGGCGGCGGTCTGCAGCAGCACAACTCGTATATCTTTGCCGGCGGCTCGGGGACGGGCAAGTCGGTCCTGGTGCAGCAGGTTGCCTTTCACCGGGCGAGCCTCGGCGAGCGGGTGCTCTTCGTCACCGGCCTCGACGAGCCCCACCACAATCTCCTGGAGCACTTTTCTACCTTCCGCTTTGCCGATTTCAAGCTGGTGGGCCCGCAGATCGAAACGGTGAGCATGGTGCCCTTCCTCGACCGGCCGGTGCCGGAAAAGATCAACGTCCTGCGCAAGACGGTGCTCAACTCGCGGCCCAAGATGGTCATTATCGACGGCCTGCGCAGCTTTGCGGCCTACACTGGCGGCATGGAGGGCCTGTTCGAGTTCCTCTACGGGCTCACCTCCTGGTTCGCCGTCGAGGGCATCACACTCCTCCTGACCAAGACGGTGGACCCCGACGAGCCGCAGGATAACCCCGAGTTTGGCCTGACCGATGGCGTCATCGCCCTGCAGCGCAAGCTTGTCGACGGCCATACCGTACGCTGCCTGTGGGTGCGCAAGATGCGTGGCCAGAAGGCGTTGGAGGGATTGCACCCCTTCGCCATCGACGCCAACGGCATCATGCTGTGGCCCCGGCTGCAGGCGACCTTTCAACTGGAGGACCGCCCAGTCAGCCCTGAGCGGGCGCCCTTCGGCCTGCCGGCGCTCGACGCCATGCTCGGCGGCGGCCTGCCCGAGGCGACGACGACCCTCGTGGCCGGCGAGACCGGGGCCGGCAAGACGATGCTGGCCCTGGCCTTCCTGGCCGGCGGGGCCGGGCGCAACGAGCCAGGGCTGTGGCTGGGGTTCCGCGAGACCCGCTCGCAGCTCCTGGCGATGGCGGCGCCGCTGGGCGGCGACCTGGGCGGCCAGGCTCAGTTCATCACCATGGCCCCTATGGAGCTCGACCCGGATCGGCTTGGCTGGCTTGTGCAGCACAAGGTCGCCGAGATGGGCATCAAGCGGCTCGTGCTCGACGGGGCCGAGCTGCTGGCCAATGCCTTCCCCAACGGCCGCGAGCGAAGCGAGTTCCTGACCTGGCTGGCCCAGTACCTGCCGCAGCAGGGCGTCACTGGCCTGATCACGCAGTTGGCGCCCCGACCTGCCGGAGCGGCTGGCCTCGCCGACGCCGCGCTGGCGCCAATGGCGCAGAACGTGATCGTGCTGCGCCAGGTGCACGAGCAGGCCCGGCTGCGGCGGGCCATCGCCGTCCTCAAGATGGCCGGCCCCGGATATGACGCGACGATTCGCGAGCTCACAGTCGATGGGCACGGCCTCACGGTGGGCGAGCCGCTCAGCGCAGAGGGCCAACCCGCCCTGGAGGTTTGGGCGCCCAGCCGCGAGCCGGCGTAGCCTAGCCCCCTTGGCCGCCACGGGCGGCTTGTGGGCGTCGTTTCGTGCTGGGGGCCAACCCGCCCTGGAGGGCGGCATCGAGCCGGCCCGCCGGCCGGTCTAGATAAAGGTGGAGAACAGATGGCGCAGATACTGGTGGTCGAAGATGAAGTGGCGCTCGTCGATGTCATCAAAACGGTGCTCACGAGCAGCGGCCACACCATCCTGCAGGCCTACGATGGGCAGACCGGCCTCGACACTGCCCTGCGCGAGCGCCCGGCCCTCGTCGTCGCCGACCATATGCTGCCGCTCAAGACGGGGCTGGAGATGTGCCATGACCTGAAGGAGGCCAAGCTGGAGCCGCCCATCCCCTTCATGCTCATGACGGCCGGCAACGTCCCCCTGGAAGACAGTTGCCCCGATGCCGTCTTGCGCAAGCCGTTCGCCATTGAAGAGCTTGAGGAAATGGTCAACTCGCTCCTCTTGACCCGCGCGCCCAGCTTCTTCGGGTAACCCGGCGCTCGCTCTCCCGCACTACAAGCAAGGGGCTTTGGGTGTATCCTGGGGTCAACACCGTTCAGATATGGTACTCTCGCGGTCGACATGCCTCGCGTATCGCAAGCCCCCCACCCCCAGCCTGCACCCTTTGGGCGCAGGCCCTAGCCCCGCCCCCGCACCGGGGGCGGGGAAAGATGATGGGATATACCCGGGGCTTTCACATCCTTGACACAGCGCCATAGTACGCTAGAATGACTTATGTACACCGGGCGGTTGCTGTCGGAAAGGGTGTGAAGAGGGTTTGCTGGACCTGGCCGTTGTCCTTGTGGGCCATCGCAAGAACTGGAACAGCCTGGCGGCGCTCGCCGGCGCGCTGGAGGTCGATGCGCGCTTGCGCGAGCTGGCGCTGCACTTTGCCCGGCCCGGCGCGCCGGCGCTGGCGCAGGTGCAGGAACTGGCCGCCCGGCAGGCGCTCGTGGTGGTGGGCTACTCGTTCATGAGCCCCGACCTGGCACGTGTGGCCGCCGAACTGGCCGAGCTGCGCGGCATGTTGCGCGAAGGTGCGCTCGGCAACGTGCGCCTGGTGGCGGGTGGCCCCCACGCCACGGCGGCCTGGCAGAGCACCCTGGCCCTGGGCTTTGACTATGCCGTGGTGGGCGAGGGTGAGGCCGCTTTCCCCGAGCTGCTGTGCGAGCTCGCTGCCGGGCGCGACGGCTCGGCGGTGCGCGGCGTGGCCTGGCGCTCGCTGGAGGGCGCTCGCGTCTTCAACGGCCGGGCGCGCCCGGTGTCGCTCGCGGACTATCCGCCCTTTTCGGCGCGCTATCGCCGCCAAGGGCCGATCGAGATCACGCGGGGCTGCGTGCACCGCTGCCGCTTCTGCGCCACGCCGTTCCTGGCCGGGCGCCGCCTGCGCCACCGGCCGCTCGGCGCCGTACTCGCCGCTGTGGAGAGCTGCCTGCGCGAGGGCGTCGACCAGATCCGCTTCATTGCGCCCGACAGCCTGGCCTACGGCTCGGCCGACGGCCGGCCACGGCTCGACCTGCTGGAGGCACTGCTGCGCGGCGCGAGCGAGATGGCCGGCCGGGCCAACATCTTCCTGGGCTCGTTTCCGTCGGAAGTGCGGCCCGAGTCGGTCAGCGCGCCGGCGGTGGAGCTGATCGCCCGCTATTGCGGCAATGACAACCTGGTGGTGGGGGCGCAATCGGGCAGCGCGCGCCAGCTCGAGGCGATGCGGCGTGGCCACACCGTCGCCGATGTACGCCGTGCCGTGAAGATCATCCAGGGCGCCGGCCTGCGCGCCAACGTCGATATCATCTTTGGCCTGCCGGGCGAGACGGCCGAGGACCGCGAGCTGACCTTCGGCCTCATCGACGAGTTGGCCGCGCGCGGCGCCCGCATCCACAGCCATACCTTCCTGCCGCTCCCCGGCTCGCCGTGGGCCACGTGCCCGCCCGGCGAGGTGGATGCCGCGACTGCGCGTCGCCTGGGTGCCCTCGCCGGCCAGGGTGCCCAATATGGCTCGTGGCAGGTGCAGGCGCAACAGGCGCGCGAGATGGTCGAGCTCATGGCGCGGCTGGCGGCTTTGTAGTGAGCGCTTCAGCGCTTCGTCCCCTGGCCATGGTGCAACTGCTCAGCCCGTCATTGCTTCGCTGCGGCTCGCAATGACGGGCTGAGCAGTTGCACCATGGCGCGAGGCGGCCCGCCATTTGCCTGCACTCGGCACCTGTGCCATACTTGAGGGTGCGGCCAGCGTCGCTCGCATCGGCTCAGCCTCGCCCCACAAGGGGCGCTACACACGAAGGATCGCGCACCTGCATGCATCTTGCGACCGGACATGACGACCTTCCGCAGGGTCACTTCAACCCGGCGCTTGCCCTCTATCCTCTGGCGCACCTGGCGGTCGAGCTCTACAGCTCGATGCTCTCCATCATGTGGCCGCTGTTTGCCGTGCGCTTTGGCCTGACCTACGGCGCCATTGGCGCGCTGAACATGGTGTTCCGCGGCTCGATGACGCTGCCTCAGATCGGCTTTGCGCCTGTGGCCGACCGCTACGGCCCACGGCTGCTCGCCATCGCGGGCCTGCTGGTGATGGCGGTGGGCATGAGCCTGGTGGGCCTGGCGCCGAGCGTCGCTGTGCTGGCCGCCATCCTGGCCGTGGCGCCGCTGGGCTCCGCGGCCTTTCATCCGGCGGGCACTTCACACATGAGCCGGGTGCTCGCGCGACGCCGGGGCACGGCGGTGGCGCTCTTCATGGTCGGCGGCACCGTCGGCTCTTCGCTGGGGCCGGTCGTGGGCGCTTGGCTCTACACGCGGCATGGCGTCGCGGCGTCGCTCTGGCTCCTGCCCGTGGGGCTGGCGGTGGCGCTGCCGATGCTACTCTTCATCCCCGCCGCCGTGCGCGGTGCCACGCAGCGCACCGCGGCTGCGCGACCCGCGTCGCGCGTGCCAGGCGCCATCGTCTTGCTCATGGCCGCCTGTGTGTTCCAGGCCTGGCTCGAGAACAGCCTGGTCTCGTACCTGCCACTGCTCTACACCGAGCGCGACCTGCCGCTCGCCGCGGCCAGCCAGGTGCTCTTCATCTTCTCGGCCATGGGCGCAGGCGGCGTGATGGTGGGCGGCATGCTCTCCGATCGCCTGCCGCGCTGGCGGATCGTGGTCTTCGCCCAGGTCCTGTCGGTGCCCCTCTTCGTAGGCACGCTGCTTCTGGGCGGGCCCTGGGCGCTCCTGGCGCCTGCGGGGCTGGGCTTTGTCTCGGCGCTCAGCCACCCGGTGACGGTGGCCATTGGGCAGGAACTGATGCCCGACCGCGTCAGCCTGGCTTCGGCGCTGACGATGGGCATGAGCTGGGTCATCGGCAGCCTGGGCGTCACCCTCACCGGCTTTCTGGCCGACCGCCTGGGCATGCAGCCGGCGCTGCTCATGGTTGCCGTGGTGCCGCTCGTGGGCATGGCCTGCATGCTCATCCTGCGCTGGCGCACGCCGCGCCCCGCCCCCGCCGCCCAAGCCTGAGTCTTGCGGGCCGGAGTCCCGAACTTGTTCGGGCGCTGGGGAACGCCCCAACAAGTTGGGGAGTCCGGGTGGGGCGCTGGGGAACGCCCCAGTCTTGCGGGCCGGAGTCCCGAACTTGTTTGGGCGCTGGGGAACGCCCCAACAAGTTGGGGAGTCCGGGTGGGGCACTACGAAGCAAGCTGCTGGGCATGGCGCCGGCAGTGGTGGCCATAGATGGCGAAGCGGATGGCGAGCGGGAAGAGGCGTGGCCGGCGCACCAGCGTCGTCAGGACGAGCGACCAGTACTGGCGGCGCTCGACCCCGCGGATGCCGATGAGGTAGACCGAGCGGAGAAAGGCGACGACCTCCGGCAGGGTGAGCGGCCGCCGCACAGGCTCCGCGGAGGCGGCGGGGCCCAGCTCGTTGAGGAAGGCACGGACGCGCGCATAGTAGGCCGCCGGGGCATAGATCTCGCGCACGATGCGCCGGTAGCCTGCCACGAGCACGCCCGGGTCCATGCGCGGCTGAAAGTTGATGGCGCCCTCGGTGTTGTCGCCGGTGGGGTCGCGCAGCAGGCGGCCCTCGCGCTGCATGCGCTCATAGAGCGCCGAGCCGTGGGGCGCCTGTAGGATGCCCACCATGGCCACCACGATGCCGCTTTGCTGGATCAAGTCGATCTGCCGCTGAAAGATGGCCGGCGTGTCGGCGTCAAAGCCGACGATGAACCCCCCCTGCACCTGCAGCCCCGCGCGCTGTAGCCGCCGGACGCTCTCCGCCAGGTCGCGCCCCTCGTTCTGCACCTTGTGGCATTCGGCCAGCGCCTCCTCGTCGGGCGTCTCGATGCCGACAAAGACCATGTCAAAGCCGGCAGCGACCATCATGGCCGTGAGCTCTTGGTCGTCGGCCAGGTTGATCGAGACCTCGGTCTGGAAGGTGAAGCCCTTCTGGCGCGCCTTCCAGGCGAGCAGGGCCGGCAGGACCTCCTCCTTGAAGTGGCGCTTGTTGCCGATGAGGTTATCGTCGACGAAAAAGACCGAGCCGCGCCAGCCCAGGCCGTGGAGCGTGTCGAGCTCGGCGATGACCTGCGCGGCGCGCTTGGTGCGTGGCCGGTGGCCATAGAGGGCGGTGATATTGCAGAACTCGCAGCTGAAGGGGCAGCCGCGCGAGTACTGGATGCACATGTCGGCGTACCGGCGCAGGTCGAGCAGCTCCCAAAGCGGCGGTGGCGTCTCGTGTAGGCTGGGGAACTCGCTGGTGCGGTACAGGCGCTGTGGGCGGCCGGCGGCCAGGTCGCGCAGGAACTGGGGCAGGGTGATCTCGGCCTCGTTGAGCACCAGATAGTCGACGGTAGCGAACTTGGCCGGCTCCTCTGTAAAGAGCGGGCCGCCGGCGACGATCGGCACGCCGGCGGCGTTGCAGCGGGCAATCACCTGGCGTGCGGAGGCCTGCTGCACCGTCATGGCGCCCAAAAAGACATAATCGGCCCAGGCCAGGTCGCGGTCTGTCAGGGGAGCCACGTTCATATCGACCAGGCGCTTCTCCCACTCGTGGGGCAGCATCGCCGCCACGGTGATCAGCCCCAGCGGCGGGTAGGTGGCCCCTTTGGAGACGAACCTGAGCGCGTGGCGAAAGCTCCAGAAGGTGTCGGGGAATTCGGGGTAGACGAACAGAACCCTCATGCCATCCCTCTGACACGTGTGTTGCCGGGGTACGTCCATAGCAAAGAACGTGCCCTCGGCTCTCGCTCCCCTCGCCATCCTGGCCGAGGCCGGGCACCTGGCGGACCCGCCTCTCTTGGGCGCAGATAGGCCTGGGCACGCACATGCCCCATGCGCCCTGCATGGGCCAGGAAGGGGTTTTGGAGGTTGGTGGGCGTTGCCGGCGTACCCTGGCGCGCCCGCGGGCGCGCCAGGGTACGCCGGCAACGCCCACCAACCTCCAAAACCCCGCTTTAGAGGGTCCGAACCGGTCGTGTGCGTAGCGTCAAACCCGGTTGGCCGGCCGTGCCTTTCGTCTCCCGCAGCGCGTTACGTTGACGCGCTGTCGAAAACCTGCCGGAAGTGGAAGCCGTAGATGGAGAAGCGGATGGCCAGCGGGAAGAGCCGCGGCCGGCGCAGGAGCGTCCAGAAGAACAGCTTCCAGTACTGCACGCGCTCGACGCCCTTGATGCCCAGGACGTAGATAGACCTGAAGAACGCCCGCAGCTCCTCGCGGCTGATGGGGCTGTGGTGCGGCGCGGCGCGATATTCGCGCAGGAAGGTCTTGACCCGCTCATAGTAGGTCTGCGGCGCATAGATGGTCTGCACGATGCGCCGGTAGCCGGCGGCCAGGACGTCGGGGTCCATGCGCGGCACGATGTTTGTCGAGCCGTCGGTATTGTCGCCCGAGACGTCGTCGCGGATGCGGCCCTCGCCCGCCAGGCGCTCGTAGAGCCGCGTGCCGCGCGGCGCCTGGAGGATGCCCACCATGGCCGAGACGATGCCGCTCCGCTGGATAAAGTCGATCTGCCGCTGAAAGATCGATGGGGTATCGGAGTCAAAGCCGACGATAAAGCCGGCCGTCACCTGCAGGCCCGCCTGCTGCAGGCGCCGCACACAGGCCACCAGGTCGCGCCCGCGGTTCTGCGCCTTGCTGCACTCGGCGAGCGACTCCTCGTCGGGCGTCTCGATGCCGACAAAGACCATGTCAAAGCCGGCGGCGACCATCAGCGCCGTGAGCTCATCGTCGTCGGCCAGGTTGATCGAGACCTCGGTCTGGAAGGTGAAGCCCTTCTCGCGCGCGCCCCACTCGAGCAGCGCCGGCAGGACCTCCTCCTTGAGGTGGCGCTTGTTGCCGATGAGGTTGTCGTCGACGAAAAAGACCGGGCCGCGCCAGCCCAGCACGTAGAGCCTGTCGAGCTCGGCGATGATCTGCGCGGCGCTCTTGGTGCGCGGCCGGTGGCCGAAGAGCGAGGTGATGTTGCAGAAATCGCAGTTGAAGGGGCAGCCGCGTGAGTACTGCAGGCAGGCGCTGGCGTAGCGCCGCAGGTCGGCCAGCCCCCACAGTGGCACCGGCGTCTGGCGCACGTCAGCAAACTCGCTCGCGCTGTAGACACGCTGCGCGCGGCCGGCGGCCAGGTCGCGCAGGAACGGCGGCAGGGTGACCTCGGCCTCGTTGAGCACCAGGTGGTCGACCGTGGGGAACTTTTCCGCCTCTTCGGTGAAGAGGGGGCCGCCGGCCACGACCCGCACCCCGGCGCGGTTGCAGCGGGCCACGACCTCTTCGGCTGACCGCCGCTGCACAACCATGGCGCTGATGAAGACCAGGTCGGCCCAGGCCAGGTCACGGTCGTTGAGCGTCGCCACGTTCATGTCGACCAGGCGCTTTTCCCAAGCCGGCGGCAGCATCGCCGCCACGGTCAACAGGCCCAGCGGCGGCAGGCTCGCCTGCTTCGAGACGAACTTGAGCGCGTGCTTAAAGCTCCAAAAGGTGGTGGGGAACTCGGGGTATACCAGCAGGATTCTCATGGCCTCCCTCGGGCGCGATGTGATGGGTGGAGCGCCACGGCCGGCCACGGGCGGCGCCGGCGCGAGCGCCTATTGATTGGACAGCAGGGGGAGGGAGGGTGTTTCACCGAAGCGGAGGAAAGCACACTTTAATAAGGTTGCGCCCGACAATGACCGGCTTAGTACTACTACCGTACTTGCCTGGGAAGGTGCGCGGTCCGGGTACAGCGCTTCGCGTATGACCGGAACGGGGCCTTTTGGGGGGTCTTCTTGGCGGGTTGGCCAGAGCCGTGGCCGCCCCATGGGCGCAGCGCAACCTCCGCAAGCACAGGTGCCTGTGCGCCCGCGGGCGGCCACGGCTCTGGCCAACCCGCCAAAAAGACCCCTTCCGGGTCAGGGCCGGGAGGCTGCGGAGCGTATCAGCCGGCAGCTACCCGGATGGCCAACAGTGGCAGCGTCAAGTACGGTTGTGGTATTAGGGCGCGGGGGTGAAGGTCTTGATCGCCGGCGGCGTCAGCTTGCGCTGGATGGCGGCGTTGGCCTCGCTGAGCAGCACGCGCCGCGTGGCGATGTACCAGCTCGCGATGGAGTGGAAGCGGTCGCCGGTGCTCAGCAGCGGCGGGATCTGCACGCCCTTGACGTTCTTGTCGACGGCATAGTTGTAGATCGGCTGGTAGAGGAGGAGCGCCGGCGCCTGCTCGGCAAAGCGCCGCTGGAAATCGCGGTAGAGCGCCGCGCGCTGGGTATAGTCGGCGGTGCGGCGTGCCTGTTCGAGCAGGCCGTCGCTGGTGGCGTCGGCAAAGCCGACATAGTTCTGGCCATCCTCGCCGGCCTGGCTAGAATGCCAGAGCGGGTAGGGGTCGGGGTCGGCCGCGGGCAGGTCCCAGCCATAGAGCACGGCGTCATAGTTGCGCATGTAGAGGTGGTCGCGCACGAGCGTGGTCATGTCCACCGTCGTGGCCTGGGCGCGCACGCCGATGTCGGCCCACTGCTTGGCGATCTCTTCGATCATCTGCTGGCGCACGGGGTCGTCGGCGTTGGTCAGCAGGGTGAATTCGAGGCGTGTGCCGTCCTTCGAGCGCACGCCCTCGCCGGTGTCGTCGCGCCAGCCGGCGGCGTCGAGGATGGCTGCGGCGGCGCTGGCATCGAAGGTGACCTTGGGCAGCTCGCGGTCGTAGGCCCACGAATTGGGCAGGATGGGACCATTCACCACCAGCCCCTGCCCGGCGAGGTAACGGTCGATCAGGCCCTGGCGGTCGATCGCCTGCCACAGGGCGCGGCGCACCGCGGCATCCTGAAAGACGGAGCGCTGCAGGTTCAGGAAGATCATGGTGTAGCCGGCATAGGGCGCCGAGTACAAGTTCAGCGTGGGGTCCTTCTGCACCTTCGCCAGGTCATCGGGCAGCACGTGGCCGATGCCGGCGACCTCGCCGCGGCGATGGGCGGCGAAGAGGCTGGCCCGGTCGGGGTAGAAGGAGAACTGGATGCGCGCGATATTGGGCCGCGGCCCGTAATAGCCGTGGTTGGCTTCGAGCGTGACCGACTGCGCCGTGGTGTCGACCACGCGGTAGGGCCCGGTGCCGATGGGCTGAGCGTTGAACTCGCTCGCCGGCAACTGCTTGGGGGGCACGGTCGACAGAGCGTGCGACGGCAGGATGCGCTGCGTGGTATACTCGAGGAAGGGCGAGAACGGCTCGGGCAGCGTAAAGACCACCGTCTGCTCGTCGGGCGTGTCGACCCTGATGGGGCGCCACAGGTTGCTCAGCTCGGGCGGGCCCTGGTAGTCGGGGTCCTGCATGGCCTGGATGGTGAACTTGACGTCGGTCGCCGTGAAGGGGGCGCCATCATGCCAATGTACGTCGGTGCGCAGGTGGAAGGTGTAGCGCAGGCCGTCGCTTGAGATCTCCCAGCGCTCGGCCAGGTCGGGGATGATGACCCCCTGGGCGTCGGTGGTGGTCAGGCCGTTGAAGACCAGGGCGACCAGGTCCTGATCGACCTGGTTGTATTGGCAGAGGATGGGGTTGATGGCGCTGGCCGACCCCGCCACCCCCTCGACGTACGTACCCCCCACATCGGGAATGACTACCGTTGTGAGCCGTGCGGCGACAATGCCCAAGGCGGCGATCAGCACGGCGACGGCCAGAATCACGATGATCGACCTGGAGCGGATACGCACAACCCTGCGTCCCTCTAGAAGAACTTGGGCAGGATCACACTCAAGAGCGACACGACGCCAAAGAGCACCGCCAGGGCGATGGTAAAGTTGAAGAGCGTTTTCTCCAGGCCGCGCCGCGTGCGGTAGATCGAGCCCTCGCCGCCAAACATGGTGCTCAGGCCGCCACCTTTGGCCTGGAGGAGCACCAGTCCGATAAGGGCCAGTGAGACGATGATCTGGATGATGTTCAGGTAGACGGTCACGTTCCCTCCTCATGAGGTCCGGCTCAGCCACACACGCCGGTGGCGACAGATTATAGCACAGGGCGCGTTGAAGGGCAAAAAACGTGATGCGTGAGGCGTGAGACGTATTGCGTACTATGTAGGGGGCGCCGCAGCAACGAGTCGCTCACGCAATACGCAATACGCAGTACGCATCACGTTTTACGTTTCACGTGCGCCATGCTAACATGCACGAACACGAAAGGAGGCCCGGCCCATGTATTTCGACACTCTGACCGCGGCGGCGATGGCCGACGAGCTGAATGGGGCGCTCGCCGGCGGGCGCGTGCAGGAGGTGCTGCTCGTCGACGCGCTGACGCTGGGCATGGAGGTCTATGCCCAGCACGAGCGGCGCTACCTGGTGCTGAGCGCGCAGCCGGCGCAGGCGCGGGTGCACCTGAGCGCCGAAAAGCTGCGGCGCGGGCCTGAGACGCCGCTGCCGTTGCTGCTGCTCTTGCGCAAGCACCTGCGCGGCGGGCGCCTCGAGCGTGTGACTCAGCCGGGCTTTGAGCGCATCCTGCGCTTCGAGTTCGCCGGGCTCGAGGGGCCACTGGCGCTGTACGCCGAGATCATGGGCCGTCGCTCGAACCTCATCGCTGTCGATGCCGAGGGGATGGTGCTCGAGGCGATCAAGCGGGTGACGCCCGAGCAGAGCCGGCGCCCCATCCTGCCGCGCCGCCCCTACGAGCCCCCGCCGCCACTGCGCAAAGCCTCCATCGCCAGCCTGACGCCATCTGACCTGGGGGCGCTCCTGGCCGGGGGCGAGGGTGCCCTCTGGCGGCGCCTGGTGGATGCCGTGGCCGGCATGAGCCCGCTGCTGGCCCACGAAGTGGTCTACCGCGCCGCGAGCGATGCCGAGGCGCGCGCAGCCTCGCCGGCCGAGCTGGCGGCCGCCGGGCGCGCGCTGCTGGTGGAGCTGCCGGCGCGCCATGCCTGGACGCCGTCCGTCGGCCTGGAGGAGGGGCGCGCCGTGGCCTATGCGCCGTACGCGCTGACGCATCTGCCGGCGCAGCGGACGGCCGAGAGTATGAGCGCGGCCATCGCCGCGTACCTGGCCGAGCAGGGGCGCGCCGAGCCCTACGCCGAGGCCAAAGCGCGCGTGCGCCGCTCGCTGGATGCGGCGCGTGAGCGCGAGATGCACCGCAAGGCGGCGATTGCGCGCGGCCTGCGCTCGCCCTCCGAGATCGACCGCGTGCGCGAGATGGGCGAGTGGGTGTTGGCCTACGCCTCGCAGATCGTGCCGCGGCAGACGGAGCTGGTGGTCGAGGGCGTGGCGGGCGAGGAGCTGCACATCGCGCTGGACCCCGAGCGCTCGGCGGTGGAGAACGCGCAGCGCTACTTCCGCGAGTACGACAACGCCAAGCTGGCGGCGCAGGGCGGGCCCGAGCGGCTGGCCGAGGTTGACCGGGCGCTCGAGCGCCTGGCGCAACTCGAGGCCGACCTGGCGCTGGCCGAGAACCGTGCCGAGATCGACGAAGTGCGCGCGGCGCTGGTGCAGGGCGGCTATATGCGGGCGCGCAAGGCGCCGCCGGCCGCGCGCGCGGCCGGTCCGCGGCGCTTGGAAACCGACGAGGGCTTGGTCATCTGGGTAGGGCGCAACAGCCGCCAGAACGCGCTCGTGCTCGAACGCGCTGCGCCCACTGACCTGTGGTTCCACGCCCGTGGCGTGTCCGGCGGCCACCTCATCCTCGTCACCGGCGGCCGCGAGGTGCCCGAGGCGCTTGTCGAGCGTGTCGCCGCGCTCGCCGCCCACTACTCCACGGCACGCGGTGAGGCCAGGGTGCCGGTCGACGTCACCGAGCGCCGCTACGTGCGCCCCATCCCCGGCGCCGGCCCCGGCCAGGTGACGTACCGCAACGAGCGTACGCTCACCGTCGCGCTGGCCCACGACGTGATGCGTGATGCGTGATGCGTACTGCGTGATGCGTAATGCGTACGTCACTGCTCAGCCTGTCATTGCGAGCCGCAGCGAAGCAATCTCCGTGCCAGACATGGAGTTGCATCGCTCCGCTCGCAACCAAGGGATTGCTTCGTCGGCTGCGGCCTCCTCGCAATGACAGCAGTAGTTTCTGTGCTTGCACATGCCGCGCGGCGGCATGGGATACTCGCAATGACAGGCCGGGCAGTTGCATGCGTACTATGTAGGGGCGCCGCAGCAACGAGGCGCTCACGCATCACGCAGTACGCATCACGCATCACGTATCACGTCACCCCCCGATTTTAAGGTTCGGGCTATTGACAGAAAATGGAATCTGTTATATAAGGGGGCTAGTCTATCACGTTCGGCCAGGCGCTGTGACGCGCGAAAGGAGATCTAGTTCCCATGGCGAAGGAATGGGAATGCATGGAGTGCGGCTTCGTCCATGAAGGTACCCGCCCGCCCAAGCGTTGCCCAGAGTGTGGAGCCCCCAGCGAAGAGTTCGAGCTCTACGAGTACGAAGAGGACGAAGAGCTGGAGGACGAGGAGCTTTTCGAAGACGAGGAAGATTGGGAGGAAGAGGAAGAGGACCTCGAGGAAGAGGAAGAAGACTAATCTACCCTGCTTTCCTTGTCTCTGTGCCATCATAATCCCCGATACTGCTTGATAGGGCACCCGCAGTGCACTGCGGGTGCCCTTTTGCCTCTCTTCACACCTAGTCGGCGCCCTCGATCGTCTCGGCCACGGTCGTCTCGCCCTCTCTCACGCGATAGCTCATCGCCGAGAGCACGCGCATGGGGGTGACCCAGCGGCCAGGCTCGACCTCGGCGGCTACCGCATAGTGCCCGAGTGGCACCTGGTCGAAGAGGTAGCGGCCGTCGATGCCAGTGCGCGTGACACGGCCATAGCGCGCGCTCTCGCAGGGGTTGTCGGCGAACTCTTGGCCGGCCGCCAGCTCGGGGCAGAGCGCCACGCGCACGCCGGCCACTGGCCGCCGCTGCAGGGTCACTTTGCCGGCAAGCTGGCCGTAACGGGTGGCCGCGAGCGGCGGCAGCGCGCTAGGCCCCAGGCCGGCAATGGCCAGCGCCGACACCCGGTCATCGCCCAGGCCCGAGTTGGCTTCCTGGTAGGTGAGCCAGCGGCCCTCGTCGTAGATGGCCAGGCCAGAGCGCGTGCCGGCCCAGATGCGGCCACGCCCATCCACCGCCAGGGCGGTGGTGCGATTCGCAGGCAGGCCGGTGGTATCGTCGGCGAGGGGCAGCCAATCCTTGCCGTCGAAGAACGAGATACCGTGGTAGAGGCCGCCGGCCAGGATGCGGCCGCTGGGGTCATCGGCGATTTGGCGCACAAAGCTGATGATGTCGAGCGGAAAGTGCTCCCACGCCGTGCCCCGCAGCACGCTGATGCCCTTCTCATGCGCGGCCCACAGCCAGCCCCGCCAGTCGATCAGCAGGCAGTCGACGATCACCGCGCCCGGGCCGGGCTTGTCGACATGGCGGCGCCAGGCGCGGCCATCGTACGAGGCAATGCCCTCACCGGTGGCCACCCAGACTACGCCTTGCGCATCGATGGCCAGGTCGCGCACGGTGTTGGCCCGCACCGAAGCGCCGCCGGGGAGGGGGTACTCGGTCCAGCGCCCGCCGTCGAGCATGGCGATGCCCCCATAGTAGCCGGCCCAGATGCGTCCCTGTGGATCGATGGCCACCGCATCCTGCTCGCCGCCTGGGGCGCGCGGCAGCAGGTCGCGCAGCAGGCGGCCGTTGCAGACGCGCAGGCCCGGCGCGGCAATGGCGTTGCCCTGGCTGTCGATGGCAATGTCGCGCACAATTCCCGAGAAATCGAAGGACCTCCAGCCCGTCGCACCGAGGGTGCTCAGGCACCCCTCGCCGCCGATCCAGACGACCAGATCCGCCTGCTGCGCGGGCGGCACGGCGCTGGGCGGCGGGGTGGAGGCCGCGCCGGTTGGCGGCGCCGGTGGCGTGGGGCTGCTCGCCTGTACCGAGAGCGGCGGCGCGGGCGAGCAGCCGAGCGCAAACACGCCGGCCAGGAGTAGACCGAGGGCGCACCGGGCGAGAGAGCAGCCATAGCGCACGTCTGGCACCTCCGCTTCAAGTTCTTGTTATGCAGATTATAGAGCAAGCTCACCTTTCGCGCAATGCCAACCTGTGCCGGCCCGGCAGAGCATTTCCCAGAACCGACGGGAGCTCTTGAACCACGAAGGCCACAAAGGGCTTTGGGTGCTTCCCTTGCCCCCTTGGTGCCCTTCGTGGTGATCGACCTCCGCCGGTTGCCGAGGATTCTGAGATACACCTGGCCCGGCGGGCGCACTTGCGCGAATCTACACAACCCCGTATCATGCGTGCGAGGTCGTTTCCCCGATTCGTCCGCCTGGCGCGGCAACCCCGCCCCTACGCAAAGGAAGATCATGCCCAAAGCCATCTGTATCCGCAGGTCCGAGGCCAAATCGCTGGCCTTTGGCGAGCTGCAAATCTGGGACTATGAGCCCGGCCGCGACCTGAGCTCTTCGCTGGCCTTGGTGCAGGTCAAGCCGGGGGCGGCGCACGGGCGCGCCCGCTCCATCCGCTGCGACAAGTACTACTATGCCCTGAACGGCCTCGTCGAGTTCCAGCTGGGCGAGATCGAGTACTGGCTGGGCCAGGGCGACCTGCTCATCGTGCCCAAGGGCGAGTGGTTCGACTATCGCAACGGCGGCAACGAGACGGCTACCCTGCTCCTGATGCACACGCCTCCGTTCACCATGGACGGCGAAGAGTTCGCAGGAGAAGAGTAGCCGGTTGCCCGCTTCGAGGCATGGCTCTTGCTGTTGCCCCATGCGATATCAATCGCATATGGAAAGGGGGAGCAGATGAGAATCAGCGCTCGGAATGTGCTGAAGGGCAAAGTCAAGCGGGTTCAGCATGGCGCCGTCAACAGCGAGGTCGTCATCGAGGTGCCTGGCGGGACGGAGATTGTGTCGATGATCACCAAGCAGTCGGCCGAAACGCTGGGCCTCGCCGAAGGCAAAGAGGTCTATGCGGTGATCAAAGCCAGCAACGTCATGGTGGGGGTAGACTAGGTCGTGTTCGCAAACCCGTAGTCTAGCCCCCTTGGCCGCAGGCGGCTTCGTGGGCGTTGTTGGCGGCGAATCCGGTGCCGCGGAGACGCGAAACGGGCACAAGGCCCTAGACTACGTAGGTCTGCAAACACGCCCTAGCAGAGCGTTGGCGCCAGGGCGAAAAAGCCGGCAAGGTTCTGCACAAAGTGGATATTGGCTTCGGCCATGACCTCGGGCGGGATGCCGCTGACCAACGGCCGCAGCACCACCGCAGGCGTGCGCATCCACTTGGTCCAGACGAGCTCGCCCATGGTGCCGCAGCTCAGACCGATGACGAGCATCACGTCGGCGAGCTGGCAGATGCGCGGGTGCTGGTCGTGCCAGGTCAGGCCGTCGATGGCCAAGTCGCAGAGATAGCGGTGTGCGTCGAGCTCGATGGCGCTCGAGTCGAGCACGCCGTTGCCGCCCGAAGGAAAGAGGCCGGTCAGCCGCGGCCCGTGCGCCTCACGGTAGGCCTGGGACGCGTATACGGCGACGCCGCGATCGGGCACGACGACCAGCTCGTAGCCGCGAGCGGCGAGCTGCGCGCCCGCCTGGCGCGCCAGGTCGACATAATCATCGGGGTTGAGGCCGGCGCTGGCGGCAACGGCAGCAATGCTGGTGGGGCCGAGCACGGCGACTTTCACTGGCTTCCTCCTTGAGCGCTGCAGAGTCTCTGGTACGATTGTACCCGCCGTAGAGCGACGTGACAAAGGGCGACTCCGCTGCGGGTGTATCCCAGAATCGTCGGCAACCGACGGGGATCGATCACCACGAAGGACACCAAGGGGGCAAGGGAGGCACCCAAAAGCCCTTTGTGGTTCAGGGGTTCTCGTCGGTTCCCGGATATCCTCCGCTGCCGCCTGCGCCTTTCGCTGGACCCCGAATTGGGCTACAATGATGCCAGACTCCAACCGAGAGGAAGGGCCGAGGGCGTCGTATGGATATGAGCCGCCGGCCTGCTGCCGGCGATGAGGCGCTGCCCGGCGCCATCCCGCTGGCAGCGCCCCAGCCGATCTATCGCTACCACGCCTATCAGGGCGATACCAACAACTGCGGCCCCTACTCGGTGGCCATCGCCGCCAACGCCTACCTGGGCGAAGCACGCTGTGACCCCCTCGCCGTGGCCGGCACGATGAACGCGCTCCTGTTCAAGGCGCGCCCGCTGCCTCACTGGGTGCTCGTCCGCCTGCGGAACGGGCCGTCCTTCCCCTGGGGCATGGCCGCCTACCTTGTCGAGCGCCTGGGCGTGCCGGCACGTTGCCGCGCCTGGTGCCCCGAGGACCTCTTGTGCGGCAACCTGGCGAGTGGGCTGATCACCATCGTCTTCATCGGCGACCTGCTGCGCTGCGAGCGCGGCCGCTACCGCGGCTGGGCCCACGCCAAGGTGCTCTACGGCTCTGACCCCGAGCGTGGCTATGCCTTTGTAGACCCGGGCTATGAGCGCGATGCGCTGGACCCCTGGGCGGCGCGCGGCATCTTTTGGCAGACGCGCGAGGCCTTTCTCGCAGGCTGGCGCGGCATGCTGCGCACAGCCATCACGGTGGGCGTGCAGAGCGCCGAAGGCAGCAGTGGCGGGTCGGTCGCGTTCACTCGGCCGCCGGAGCCTCTCGCGCCTGGGCGCGGTGCGCGGCCAGCAGCGCCGGGATGGCGAGCAACTGGATCACGATGGAAAAGATGACGAGGTAGATGCGCGCCTCGTCGTAGAGCACGCCCATCAACGCGCTGCCCAGGAACCAGGCGATGCCGTAGCCGGTATGGAACAGGCCAAAGCCTGAGGCGCGCCGATCACGCGGCACCAAATCCGACACGACGGCGCGCATGATCGACTCTTGTGCGCCCATGCCAATGCCCCACAGGGCCAGGCCGGCGAGCGCCAGCGGCAGGGAGCCCAGGAACACGAGCGGCGCGAAAAAGGCTGCGAGGACGAACACGCCCAGCAGCACGCGGAAGCCCAGCGTGTCATACAGCTTGCCCAGCACCAGGGCCGCCACTGCATCCACTGCCATGGCCAGGGCGTAGCAGACGGGAATCCACTGGTCGCCGACCAGGGCCACCGCCTTAAGGTGGTAGGCCATCAAGGCGAAATCGGCAAAGCCGGCGGCGAAACAGGCCACAGCGACCAGGTAGAGGCCATACTGGCGGCTCAGCCCCTGTGTGCCGATCCTTGGCGTCTTGCTCTCCAGCTCACTGGGCCGAGGGAAAAGGAAGCGGGCCGCCAACAGCACGGCCAGGGCGAGCAGCGCCGGCGCCAACAGGAGGGCGTAGGCGTTGTGATAGCTCGCGACGTCGACGCGCCCGCCGATCTGCAGCGCCAGCGCGCCGGCAACAAGCAGCGGCCCGGTGATGGCGCCGATCTGATCCAGGGCTTCGTGCAGCCCAAAGCCGAAGCCCCTGCCCATCTGCGAGGTGGCGTAGGAGAGCATGGCATCGCGTGCCGGGTTGCGAATGCCCTTGCCGATGCGCTCCAGAAAAAGCAGCGCAATGGCGAGCTGCCACTGCCCTGCCAGGGCCATAGCCGGGATGGCCAGCATGTTGATGGCATAGCCGATGATCGTGATTGCCCAATAGCGCCGCGAGCGGTCAGCGACATAGCCGGAAAAGAAGCGAATGCCATAGCCGAGGAATTCACCCGCGCCCGCGGCCACGGCCACGGCGGTGGCGCTCGACCCCAGGATCTGCAGGAACTGGCCGTGCAGGCTGCGCCCGCCCTCGTAGGTCATATCGGCCAAGAGGCTGACCACGCCCAGCAACACGACGAACGTGATCGCGGCGCCGCCGGCCAGCAGGGACTTGCGCGCTGTGCTGTTATTCTGGCTCACGAATGCCTCCATCTGTCACCAATGCCTGACCTCATTGTCGGCATTCAGTGCTGCAAGTCAAAAACCGCAGTTGCCCTGGCGGCCTGTCGGAGAGCCAACTCATCCGCCCGAGCATCCTGGCGATAGTCGGGTGCCTGCTTCGCCCTTGCCCGGCTCTGGGCCAGGTGGGGTTTATGCGGGTTGGTTGGCCCCGCTGGCTGCCCCTGGCGCCCCCTTGGGGGCGCCAGGGGCAGCCAGCGGGGCCAACCAACCCGCATAAACCCCGCTTTAGAGTTCCGCACCGGGGTAGCGCGGAGCGTGAAAGCCGGTCGCCACCCGCAGGGCTCCCTCCTACAGACCGCTAGCTGCCGGCGCCAGGGGGTGGCGTGCCTGCTGCCGAGGAGTCGACGATATCCCTGACGGCCTGCTGCACCTGTGCGACCAGGCCATAGACGTTCCCCAGCTCGTCCTCAGTCAGGAATACGCCACAGAGATGCCTCTGGCGGTCAATCCAGGGTGAGAAGCCGGTGTCGCCCTGGCTGCTCAACTGGATGGCGTTTCCCTGCGCGTCCACCATGTCGCGCCAGGCGCCGAGGCCATAGCGCCGGCCATCCTGATGCATGGATAGGAGGATGGGGAGGTCATCGGTCTGGTCGCGCTCCATCTCGCGCACAGCAGCAGCAGAGAGCACCCGCTGCCCCTGGAACACACCGCCGTCGAGCAGCATCTGCAAAAAGCGGCCATAGTCGCGCAGGGTCGAGGTGACTCCGCCGCCAAGCACGGGGTTGGCGGTGGCCCCGTAGGTTGTGCTCCACATGCCGAGAGGCAGCTTGAGCTGCTCTTCGAACAGGGTGGCCCATGGCTTGCCGGTGACCGCCTCGGCCAGCCACCCGGCCACCTGAAAGCCCGCTGTGCTGTAGCAGAATGCCGTGCCCGGAGCGGCGACCAGTGGGCTGTGGACGATCTCGCCGGCGCACTGGGCGAGCGTGCCGGAGCTCTCGTCGAAGCAGGGGGAGAGGTTGGGCAGGCCCGACGTGCCCGACAGCAGTTGCCGCATCGTGATCCGCGCTTGATCGCCGTCGAGGCCGGGCAGATACCTGGCGATAGGGGCGTCGAGGGCCAGCAGGCCGTCGTCTACCAGGGCCATGATGGTGGCCGCCGTCAGCCACTTGGTGCCCGAGGCGATGGGGACAGCCGTGTCGAGCGTATAGTTGCCGAAGGCCTGCTGATAGACGACGCGGCCATCGCGGATGAGGAGCAGGGAGGCGCCCTGCAGGGGCACGCTGGCGACCGAGTTCTCGACGAGCGTGGACAGCGGCGAAAAGTCTTTGGCTGCATCGCCGCCAGCGGGGGGCGGTTGCGGGCCGCCGCCCTGTTGGCCGCCGGGCAGGAAGGTGTAGGGGCCCACCCTGGCGCCGTCCCAACGCAGCCGCCCAACCGCGCCTGAATGGAGCAGAGCGACAAGAAGCACAGCGACAAGGAGCAGGCCGGCCCCCAGCAACAGGCGCCTGAGGATCATCCTCTCTCCTGATGATGGCCCCCGCCGGCGGCAACGGCCGGGCGGGAGCCGGGGCTGCGCCATCATCGGCATACACCATGCCAACGGCGGCGCAGCATGTAGACGCCGGCCGCACGAAGGCCTTACCTCACCGTGGCCAGGGGGCGCAGTTTTTCGAGGAGGGCGGGGCCGATGCCGCGGACGCGGGCCAGGTCGTCGACGGCTGCGTATTGGCCATTGGCCTGGCGGTCTTCGACGATGCGCTGGGCGAGCACTGCGCCGATGCCGGGCAGGCTGTCGAGCTCCTGGGCCGTCGCGGTGTTGAGGTTGACTGTGCCGGCCGCGTAGAGGGCCGAGGCGGCCGCTGGTGCGGCGGCGACGGCCGCATCCATGGCCATGGCGACGGGCGTCTCACCCAGGGCTGGCACGCGGATGCGCTCGCCGTCGCGCAGCGGGGTGGCCAGGTTCAGCGCCTCCTCGTCGGCATCGGGGCGCAGGCCGCCGGCCGCACGCACGGCGTCTTTCAGGCGGCTATTCTCCGGCAGGGTATAGACGTCGGGGCGCAGCACGGCCCCGGTCACATGGACCACCACAAGCGCGGGCGTGGCCGTGGGGCGTGGGGTGGGCTCGACGATCTGGATCGACGCCTGCGCGGGCTGCCGCCAGACGACGACGGCCCCCAGAATGATGGCAAAGGTCAGGGTAAGGACCAGGTAGCCGCGGCTCTTTTGCAGCCACGCATCCATCGCCATCCCTCTATCCAGCTTGCTCGCGGAGCAAGAGCCCCTCGGCGACCTGCACCGTGGAGACCTGCTCGAGGAACGCGGCGTACTGCCGGGCGGTGGCAGCGAGCGCGTGCTCGGTCTGCACGTAGCGGGCCGCCTGCCGGCTGTACGAGAGGCGCAAGGGAGGGTGGCTGGCCAGCGCCCAAAGGGCCGCGACGACCTGCGAGACCTCACTGGCGCCCTCTTCGACTTTGACCACCGCGTGATCGGGCATCTGGGCGTAGGGAGGATGGCTGGGCACGATGGCGGGCTTGCCCATGCTCATGACGCGTAGCAGGCCGGCCGGCGCCTCCCCGTGCTTCAGGTGGCCGAGCGAGAGGGCCACATCGGCGGCGGCCAGGTAGCGATAGAGCGTGGCCAGGTCGACGTGGCCGGTCAGGCGTATAGCGCCGGCAATGCCCAGGCTCTGCGCCAGCTCGTGCAGCGGGTAGCCGGGCGCCGGCTCGCCGGCCATGACGAACAGGCTGCCGGGGCGGCGTTCGCTGAGCCGGGCAAAGGCCTGCATGGCCACGTGGATGCGCGCCTCGGGCACGAGCGGCCCGACCGCAATGCAGACAAAGGCCGTGGTCGGCAGGCCGAGGGCCTCGCGTGCCTCGGTGGGGTCAATCGCCGGCGGGCGGGGTATGCCGACAGGTATCTCGCACAGAGGGGCCTCCGGGTAGTGCGCGGCCAGGTGCTCGCGGGCAGCGCGGCCGTGCACGATCACACCCGCTGCCCGCTGGCCCACCAGGCGCTTCATCTCCAGTTGGGCGAGCTGGGGTGCCGCCCACTGGCCGCGCAACAGGGCGTCGCCGGCGGTGCGCAGAAAAGGGCCGAGCCCTTCGTGGCGGCGCACCTCGCGCAGGTAGCCCCAGCCGTCGCCATGCCGCAGTGCCTTGGCCTCGAGCAAGGTCGAAAGGTCCAGCTCGTGGAGCACCACCACGCCGCCGTAGCGCCGAAAGAGGTCATAGATCGGCACGTGCTCGGGGCTGTTGCCGAGCTGGAAGACGAGCTGGTCATAGCGCTCGTGCTGGGCGGCGAAATCGCGGTAGCCGTAGAGGGGATAGATGCGCCCCACCTCCTGGGTGGCGGCGATGCGGTCATCGGTGTAGGCGTCAACCTGGATCTGCCGGCAGAGGTGAGGCAGGAGCTCTTCGCTGTAGGAACTGGTGCCGGTGCGCTGCGGCGCCAGGGGCGAGAAATAGGCAACCCTCATCGTGTGGCCCATGGATACCCCCTTCCCGGGTGAAAGAACACCGAGTAAGACCGGGGTCCCCACTCTCCCGAGGGATTGGCCGTAGGCTCACCGTGGAGCCTGGGTTCTCAAGCTGAAAGCATGTGGACGGGGCACGGAGCCAAGAATTTCACGAAGGACTCCAATGGACTTTCCCTTCGTGGTCATTCGTGGCCAAGCCCCGTCGGCCCTGCTACTCCCTTGGCGCGTGCCGCCAGGCACGGCATCATATCAAAGCGTCCGTGGCAATTGCGGCCCCGGGTCCCACCAGGCGGCTGGCCGCGAGCGGGCCAGGCGGTCGAGCTGCCCCCACGACGAGCCGGGCCGCAGCGCCCATTCGCGGTAGGCGCGCTCGAGGGCGTGCTCGAGCCTGGGCGCTGCCAGCCCGGGATACTCGACGATGGCCGGCCCGCAGGCATCGCCGTCTTCCCAGCGCGCCCCCGGCACCAGCCATTGCTTGAGCGTCGCCTGCTCCCAAAAGGGCGTGCCCGGGCGGGGCACGGCCAGCTCAAAGGTGGCGCGCTCGAGGCTCAGGCTCTTGGCGAGGGCAATCGTCTGCTGGATCGTCTCCTCCGACTCGCCCGGCAGCCCGAGCTGGAACGCGCCCCAGTTGTGGATGCCGGCGGCGCCGGCCCAGGCGACGGCCTGCTGTGCCTCGGCCGCGCGCGTGCGCTTGCCGGCGCGCCACAGCAGCGCATCGCTGCCCGACTCGATGGCCCAGGTGATGCGCCGGCAGTGGGCGCGGGCCATCGCCTGCAGCAGCTCTTCATCCACCGAATCCACCCGGGCGCTGCACGACCAGGCGACCTCCAGCGCCTCGGCTGCGATCAGCCGGCAGAGGTCCCGCACCTGGTCGCGGCAGACGGTAAAGAGATCGGCCTGCATGTAAATGTGGCGCACGCCCAGGCGCTGCAGGGCGAGCATTTCGTCGACGATGCTCTCGGGCGAACGCACGCGCACCGCCGGGCCGTAGGCGACGTGCTTCAGGCAGAAGCAGCACTCGCCGGGGCAGCCGCGCCCGGTCACGACCACGGCCGCCGGCGCCTGGATATCGGGCGCGCGGCAACTGCCCAGCGGCAGCAGGCTGTGGTTGGGCAGGGGCAGGTCGTCGAGCCGCGGCACGAGCGGCGGCCGTGGGTTGAGGATGATCTCGCCCTCGTGGCGCCAGGCCAGCCCGCGCACGGCGCCCAGGGTGCGCGGCTGTGGCCCCTGGCTCACGCTGGCGCACAGGCGGGCAATCTGTGGCGGGCGCTCCTCCCAGAGGCCTTCGACCGTATCCACTAGCTCGCGCAGGGCCACCTCCGGCTCGCCGCAGACGACGTAATCGAGCGCCGGAAAGCGGCGCAGCAGTTCATAGGCCACCGGCGTGGCCAGGGGGCCGGCGACGACCGTGGCCGCGCCGGCGCGCTTGGCCCGGGCCAGGCCCTGCAGATCGTGCTCGAGGATGGGCCCGGCAAAGTGGGTCACGTACCAGCGGGGCTGCAGGTGCGCCAGCTCGGCTTCGATGTCGCCCCAGGTCAGGCGCTGCGCGTTGGCATCGACGATGCGCACCCGGCGTTCGGGAAAGATGGCGGCGTTCTGGGCCAGGCCGGCCTGGGGCCACACCGTGCCTTCGGGCGCGCGCTGGCCGCCGCGGTGCGGGCAGCGGATCCACGTCTCACCTTCGGGCGACGGCGGGTTGACGAAGAGCAGGTCCACCAGTCGGCGGGGCGTCGCCGTGACCGGCAGGTCAGCGGGCTCGGATCGCAGCCATCCGCGCGCCTCGGGCTTCGCCATCATAGCGCCCGCTCCTCTTCGGCCCGGGGCAGCCTGCGCGCCCGCTCTGGGAGCGCCGGCCCGAGCAGGAACGACCAACCAGCCACCAAGCCGCCCACGCTGAGCAGCGCGCCCAGCCCCCAGAAGGCCCACGGGGCGTGCTGCGCCGCGCACACAGCGGCCATGCCGGCCGTGAGGCCGAGCAGGGACAGCGCCCCCGCCAGGCCCGTCGCCGCCCAGATGCGGCCCGGGTCGCACTCGTGGGCCTCGCGCACGATCGTGCGCACAAAGCGCACCCCGTCGCGCAGCACGCTGAGCTTGGAGCGACCCACCCGCTCATAGTAGGGGATGACCACCTGGCCGATGGTGACGCCGCTGAGCAGGGCGCGCACCGTCATCGCCGGCGTAAAGTCGAGCCCGGTGGGCAGGGGGCCGAGCGCGCGCCAGGTGGAGGCGTGCATCACGCGCATGCCGCTGCAGCAATCCACCGCCGGGCGGCGCGTCAGCAGGCCGACCATGGCGGCAAAGAGCGCATTGCCGATACGGCGTACCAGGGGCATCTGCGAGGCGTGGCTGTGCAGACGGTCGCCCAGCACCAGGTCCACCTCGGGCGCATGGAGCAGGCTGCGGCAGAGCTCGGGCAGGTGCTCGGGGGGGTAGGTACAGTCGGCATCGAGGAAAGCCAGCAGACTGCCGCCGGCAGCCGCAAAACCGGTCTGCAGCGCAGCGCCGTAGCCGCGGTTGGCCTCGTGTTGCAGCAGGCGCACGCGCTTGCGGCGCTGCGTGCAGCCGGCGGCGAAGCGCGCCACGGCCTGCGCCGTGCCGTCGCTCGAACCGTCGTCCACGACCAGGACTTCCAGGTCTGTGACCCCGGCCCGTTGGCGCAGGCCCTCCGCGGCGGCGAGGATGCGCTCGACCACCGTCGTGATCGCCTCTTGTTCATTCCAGGCCGGAATGACCACAGAGAGCTTGCTCATGGCTGCCTCGATGAGTGCAAAGCAACAGGTGTGCCAACGTTAGCGCGGGCGCACGCCCTCGCGGGCCGACGCCGCCTGGCGCGTGGCCGCCCGCTGGCGCTGGATGCGGCGCACCAGCCGCGCCGGCACCCCGGCGACCACGGTATGCGGTGCCACGTCGCGCGTCACCACCGCGCCAGCGCCCACCACCGCCCCGCGGCCGATGCGCACGCCGTCGAGGATGATGGCGCCGGCGCCGATCCAGGCGTCGTCTTCGATGGTGATGCCAAAGGCGCGCAGCCCCTGCTCGAGGATGGGCCGCGTGGGGTCATCGAACACGTGGTCCACGGCCATGATCTGCACGTGGGGGGCGATAATGACATTGTCGCCGATCACGATGCCGCCCTGGCCGCGGAGGACGCTGTACTCGCCGATGATGCAGTTGCGGCCGACCCAGATGCCCGATTGCTCGAGGTTACGAAAATTGTAGACGTGCAGCTCGGCGCGGTGCATGACGTAGGTGTTGGCGCCGATCTCGATGCCCGCGGGGCAGGCGTGCAGGTACACGCCGTGGTCGATGTAGGCGCCGTCGTGCAGGGTCAGGTTGGCGGCCTGGCAGATGCGCACGCCGGGCTCGATGGCCGCCCAGCCGCGCATGTGCAGGATGAGGCGGTAGGCCAGCGCCCGCAGGGCCACGCCCGGCACGCCCGGCAGCCACGAGCAGACGGCAAAGACGAGCTGCTCGAAGATGTGGGCAGCCACGCCGGTCGACTGCGCGTGCACGTAGAAGCGTAGCCGCTCCCTCACGCTCGACCGGGGCCGCGCATCCTGCGGCGCCTCTTCGGCATCACCGTGGCTCAGCCAGTCCCTCAACTCGGCCAACGGCCACCTCTCTCGCGGGCACCGCCCGCCGCCGGTGCAAAAAAGGCCGGCCTGCGCAGAAGACGCACAGGTCGGCCTCCATTCGTTGTGCCTGCTCTGCCCGGGTTGGCTCGCGAGGGGCTATTCGATTCCCCAGGGCACCTGCGGAAGAGGCCCCGCGCGAGTGACGACCAAGGGGTCAGGACTAGTACACCGGTAGTACGAACAGCCTAAGCTACGCTGCAATTATAGTACAATCTGCCCAGTCTATGCAAGTCGCAGTTCCGCCAGGTGGCGGGATTCTTGGTTACGAGATAGTAACAGTTGTGACAGAAACGCATTTGAGGCGTTGCCGGGCGCTGCGACAGCCGCCTGCCGGCGAGACCTGTGCCATAATGCGAACAGTACAGACCTGTCAGGTCTGGGTAGTGGCTTCGGCCGGAGGGAGCGTGATGAGCAAGAGCATACCTCTGGAGCCCGGCAAGTACTACCACGTCTACAGCCGTGGGAACAACCGAGAGAACATCTTCCTCGAAGAGCGAAACTACGCCTACTGCCTCAAGCTGTACGCCTGCCACATCGAGCCGGTGGCCGAGACCTTTGCCTACTGCCTCATGCGCAATCACTTCCACGTGCTCGTGCGGGTGAGGGAAGCTTTGTCGGGGGCAAACCTGGCAGGTCGCCAGGCGGTAGACCTGGCAGGTCTCCGAGACCTCTGCTAGCCAACCCCCAAGAAGACCCCCAAAAGGCCCGCTGTCCGGGCTTTGCGCTTCGCATAGGACCGGAGCGGAACCTTTTAGGGGGAATTCCCGGCTGGTTGGCTGGCCCGTGGCCGCCCGCGGGCGGCCACGGGCCAGCCAACCAGCCGGGAATTCCCCCTTCCGGGCCATGGCCGGGCGGAAGCGCGGCGGACTGGCCGGCGGCGAACCAGGTCGCCAACGGATTGTGGATGCACTCGAGCCAGGCGCTGGCGCGGAGCCGGCCGGCAACCCCTCGGCCCTTTTGCCTTGGCCTCTGGCGCGGGGTACAATGCCCGCGCTCGACCATGCCACAAGAGAGGGGATCAGAGTGTCTGTGACAGACTGGTTGCAGGGCATCAGGCCGGCAGGCGGCTCACGCTTCACCCTACAGCACAAGTTGTTGCGCCTGCTGAGTGCCCTGGCCTTGGGCGCCGCCATGGGGCTCGTGGCCAAGTGGGCCGACGGCGTGCCCGTGCTGGGCGAGATCGCCACACGTCCCGGCGCCTGGGTCCTGGCGGCGACCATTCTGGCTGCCTGGAGCCGCTCGCCCAGGGCCGCCGCGCTGCACGTCCTGGCCTTCTTCCTGGCCATGCTCGCCGCCTACTATGCGTACTCGATGGTGTTGTTTAGCTTCTTCGCGCGCTACTATTTCGTGGCCTGGGGTGGGCTCGCGCTCCTGTCGCCGATTGCGGCCTACGTGGTATGGTACGCCCGCGGCAGAGGCTGGCTCGCTGCCCTCTGCGCCGCCGCGCCGGTCGCGCTGCTCCTGGCGGAGGGATATGCGTTTCTCTACACGCGCAGCATGCCGCTGGGCTTCGCCCTGCTGGCCGCGCTCGTGCTGTTCGTGGCCCTGCCGGCCGACAAGCGGCAGTGGCTGCGCACGACGCCCCTGGTCGCCATCCTGTTCCTCCTCATCACGCAGCTTCATCTGCAGTCGCTGCTGTTTGGCGGGTTGTGAGCTGGGCTGAGCCTGGGTAGGGTCCGGGGCGTCTGCTTCACCCCCCTTAAGGTATGGCACCGGGCCGGCGCGCAGCCTTGGCCCGGTCCGGACCCCTGGCAGACCTGCAGAAAAGCCAGCGACGTAGACGGCCGCTCAAGCCCGTACGCACGCCCGCCCAGACGGCGGAACCCATACCTGCATCCTGCGTAGACGACAGTGTGGTGCAACAACAAGGGAGGAGCGTGCCATGAGCAGACCAGCTATGAGCCGGCGCCGGTTTCTTACCCTGGCCGGCATCGCCGGGGTGGGGCTATGCACCTGTGGGGGCCTCGGCGCCTGGGGCCTGAGTTCGCCGCGTGCGGCGTTTTCGCAGCCAAGCTGCGGAGGGGAGGGCACATTGGGAGAGTGGGTTCTGATCGCCTACGCCAGCAAATGCGGGTCGACCGCTGAAGTGGCCGAGGCCATCGGCCAGACGCTGTGTGCGGCCGGCGCAGCGGTTGACGTGCGCCGGGTGCAGGAGGTGCGCGACCTCACGCCCTACCGCGCCGTCGTCGTGGGCACGGCCATCCGCATGGGCGAGCCGCTGGGCGAGGCGGTCTCCTTCGCCAAGAAGCACCAAGCCGCGCTGGCGGGGTTGCCCACGGCCGTCTTTAGCCTGGGCACGGCCATGATCCACGACACCCCCGAGAACCGCGCCACCGCGGCGGGCTATCTGCAGCCGCTGACGGAGTTGGTGCGGCCGGTGAGCACCGGGCTCTTTGCCGGCAAGGTCGACCCGGCCAAGATGGAGCCCATCTGGCGCTTTATGATGTCGTTCGTCAAAGAGGGCGAGATGGCCCCCGGCGACCATCGCGATTGGGACGCCATCCGCGCCTGGGCCACGGAGCTGAACGCGGCGCTGGCCGGGGCCTAGCTGCCTGTCGGAGTGCAACACCCGCGGCCGGCAACTGGCTTACACGCTTCGCACGGGCCCGGCCCTGACCCGGAAGGGGAATGCTCGGCGGGCTGGCGGACCCGTGGCCGCCCGCCCGCCGAGCATTCCCCCCAAAGGCTTCAGTTCCGGCCGTATGCGCAGCGTCAAGCCCGGATGGCAGGCCGCCTCGCACAAGCACGGCTGCAGTGCTAATACGTCCCGGCCGAGCTGAAGGTGCCCTGACCCTTGAGATAGCAGTCGAAGAACCTCAAGCAGGCCCTGTTGATGGCCTCGAGGCAGTCTGCGGCGCCGGTGGTCGATGCGTGGCCGTTGAGCAGGCGCGTCAGGATTGGGCTGGCAAGGGAGAGGTCGGTGAGGGACAGATGGCCGACGCCGCCGATATGGACGTTGAAAGCCGCCGGATTGGTGCCGGCAAGCAGGGCGTGGTTTTCGGCGTACTGCGGCCATTCGCCGAGGTGGCCCCATGAGTCGTCGGAGTACACGTTGAGCACGGGCACGGGATACGGGGCGTCTGTGAAGGCAAACTCGCCGTTCTCGACCCCCTCGATGTCGTACATGAATGGGGATTCGAGTGCCATGACCGCGCCGATGTCGGGCCTCGCTCTGCCGATGCCAAGGGCCGCCGAGCCGCCGAGGGAATGCCCCATGACGCCGATGCGCGCGGTGTCCACGAGCCTGTACGCCCTGTCGGCAGCGCTATCTCTTGCTTCGGACAGTATGTGATCGAGCACACAGTCGATGTCGCCCATGCGTATTCCCATCCACTTCTGATAGCACGCATGGCTGAACTGCCTGTCGGATCCGTTGAGCTCGGCCATCAGTTCCTGCATAAAGTCCGGGTTCAGGAACGCCGTATGCCCGTCTTCGCCGGTGGTAAAGAAGCACTGGTAGGTGTGGTCGATGGAGCAGACAACGTAGCCGTGGCTGGCGAGCTCGGTGTAGAGCGTTTCGTTGCTCGTCTTGGTGCCGAGCGAGCCATGGGAGAAGACGATGAGTGGATACGTGCCGCCCGCATCGTCGGGATACCACAGTTCGACGTTGAGCTTTCTATAGTCGCCGGTGTTGGTGTAGGTCTCGATGCGGTTGGTGTCGGTATAGGTGTAGCTTGCGGTGGCGACCCGGTATTGGCCTGTGGGCTCGAGCGGGCTGTACTGCGGGAATATGATTGCCGGGAGTGTGACCACGAAGATGAGGGCCGTCATGCCGGCGCCCCTCACGGCGACACGCGCCGCACTATAGGCGTGTTCTTCTTCCTTCTTGCGGAGCAAGGAGATGGCGCCGAGCACGGCCAGCAGAAGCAGCAAGGCGGCCAGCGCATAGTAGCGGAAGCTCCAGTCGATGACGGGCAGCACGGCGAGCAGCACAAGGCCGGCGAAGGCTGCGATTCTGATGATGCTTCGCGCTCTTGACTGGTACGACCGTGTGCTGATGCAATAGAGTGCAAAGGCGATTTCGACGGCAACGGCCGCTAGGACAACAAGAATACCCATTGAACCCGTCCTCTGCTAGTATGACAACCGTACTTGGTGCGGGCGGTTGGCGGCGATCTGGGCGGATGCGGAGCGCCTGCCCGGCCGTCGCAGGAGCGCCGAGAGGCGCAAGCCATTCGGCCGAGGACGCCTGGCCTGCCCCTGCACAATGTCGAGAGTGGCGATGGATCGCGAACCGCCCCGACAAGGTATCTCACCGATTTCCATGGCAGGAAGTCGATTGGCAAAAACTCGGTCAGGGGTCTGTCCATGCCGCGGCCAGGGGCCCCCCTACCGTTCCCCCGTCGCGGGGGAATTGAGTCGCACGACCGCGCCCTGTGTGGCGAAAAAGTGGCAGACGAGCGGTGCGGTGCGGCGGAAGGCAGCCCAATTCCCCCGCGACGGGGGAACGGTAGGGGGGCCCAGCCTGCGGGAGGCGGAATCATCCGTCGGCCGCGGCGCGAGCTGCACCTAGTTATTGCCAGAAGGCCGGTGCTGGCCGCCCGTCATGGAAAACGGTGTGTCTGGTTGGTACGGCCGGTCATCCTTCGTGGGCTTGGTGGTTCCCCGTTTTCCCCGCCACTTCATCCACAAAGCGCGCCAGCTCGGCCTTAAAGTGCGGCACGTCAAAGGCCTCGGCGTGGCGGCGCAGGGCGGTGGGGTCGTAGCGCGCGGGGTCGAAGTTGCGGATGGCCTCGGCGAGCGCCTCGACCGTCTGCTCGTGGAAGAAGGCGCCGGTCTGGCCTTCGACCACCGTCTCCAGCGCGCCGCCGCCGGCGTAGGCGATGACCGGCCGGCCCGAGGCGTTGGCCTCGAGCGGCGCGATGCCGAAATCCTCCTCTCCGGGCCAGAGAAAGGCGCGGCAGCGCGCGAGCAGGCGCTTGCGCTCGGCATCGGAGACGCGGCCGAGAAAGCGCACGGTGGGCCCGGCCAGGCGCTCGAGGGCGGCGCGGTCGCGGCCATCGCCGGCGATGACGAGCGGCAGGCGCAGCCGGTTGCAGGCGCTGATGGCCAGGTCGATGCGGCGGTAGGGCACCAGGCGGCCCAGGATGAGGTAATAGTCGTCGACCTCGTCGCTGGGGCTAAAGGCTGCGGCGTCGACCGGGGGAAAGATCACCCGCGACGGGCGGCCATAGTGCCGGGCGATGCGCGCCTGCACGGCCTCGGAGATGGCCACGAAGTGGTCGACCCCAGCGGCGGCACGCGCGTCCCAGGCGCGCAACGGCTTGAGCACGATGGGCAGCAGTGTGCGCGCGGCGCGGCCCATCTGCTCGCGCCGGGCGTAGGCGTCATAATCCCACAGGAAGCGCGCCGGGGTGAGGCAGTAGCAGATGTGCGGCGTCGCCGGCGGCACGTGCACGCCGTGGGCAAAGGCGCTGGTGATGCTCAGCACCAGGTCATAACCCTCCAGCCGCAGCGACTCAAAACCCCAGGGGTAGAGCGGCAGGAAGGGCTGGTGGTGCCGCTTGATCAGGGGCAGCCGGTCGAGGAACGAGGGACGGATGTCCCACGTGCGGTAGCGCTCGGGCAGCGCCTCGGGCCAGTACATCGACGTGTAGACCGGCGCCTCGGGGTACATCTCGTGTACCACCTCGAGCACCCGCTCGGCCCCGCCGTATTGATTCAACCAGGAGCAGACAATCGCTACGTTCAAGGCTACCCCTCTACGACGACAACCGTACCATCCGGGTGCCCCGCTTCGCACTGTGCCGGAACCGAGCCGTTGTGGGGCGTATGAGGCGGGCGGATGCGAAGCATGCCAGCCGGCAGTTGCCCGGATGACACGCGGCAGCCAGCACCTTGAAGTGCCAGGTACGGCTAACGTGCTATTTGCCGATACAAAAGTCAGTGAATATCTTCGCCACCAGGTCCTCGCCCACCGTCTCGCCGGTGATCTCGCCGAGGGCAGCGACGGCGGCACGCAGGTCGATGGCGACGCAATCGTCGGGCCAGCCCTCGCGGCGGGCGCACGCGGCGGCGTCGACGTGCTCGCGGGCGCGGCGCAGCGCCTCGACATGGCGCGGGCGGCTGACGAGGGGCGTGTCGTCGGCCTGCAGCCGGCCGGCCAGGATGGTGTCGAGCAGGGCCTGCTCCAGCGCGTCGAGCCCCTGGCCTGTCAGCGCCGAGATGCGCACCGCGCGCCGGCCCGGCAGCAGTGCCTCGCCGCCGGTGGCCGGCGGCAGGTCGCACTTGTTGACCACGAGCAGCGCCTCGCGGCCGGCGAGCTCGGCGGCGATGGCCCGGTCGCGCGCATCGGGCGGCTGCGAGCCGTCGACGACCAGCAGCGCCAGGCCGGCTGTAGCGAGGGCGGCCCGGCTGCGCGCCACGCCCAATCGCTCCACTGGATCGGCGGAATCGTTGATGCCCGCGGTATCGACGAGCACCAGCGGCACGTCGCCCACGACGACGCTCTCCTCCAGCGTGTCGCGCGTGGTGCCGGGGATGGCGGTGACGATGGCGCGGTCGGCGCGCAGCAGCGCATTCAGCAGGCTCGACTTGCCCACGTTGGGCCGGCCGACGATGGCGGTGCGGATGCCCTGGCGGTAGGCCAGACCCCGCTCGGCGCCTGCGAGCAGCGCGTCGAGCGCCGCGGCCGCCTCGGCGAGCGCGGCCGGCAGGTCGCAGGGGGGGATCTCGTCACCGGGATAGTCGATGGCCGCTTCGAGGTGGGCCAGGGCCTCGAGCAGGCCGCCGCGCACCGCGCGCACGCGGTCAGAGAGTTGCCCGCCGAGCTGGCCCATGGCCGTCTGCAGGCCCGCCCGGCTGCGGGCGCGCACCACGTCGACCACCGCCTCGGCCTGCGCCAGGTCGAGGCGCCCGTTGAGGAAGGCGCGCAGGGTGAACTCGCCCGGCTCGGCCAGGCGCGCGCCCTGCTGCAGGCACAGCGTCAGCACCTGGCGCAGCGGCTCGGGGCCACCGTGGCAGTGGATTTCGGCCACATCCTGCCGCGTATAGGTGTGCGGCGCGGGCATGCACACTGCGAGCACCTCGTCGACCATGGCGCCGCTTGCAGGGTCGACGACGTGGCCGTAGCACAGGCGCCAGGGCTGCCACTCGCTCGCGCGCGCGAGCACGACCAGGCGGCGCACGATGCGCAGCGCCTCGGGGCCGCTCAGACGGATGATGCCGATGCCGCCCTCACCCGCGGGCGTGGCGATGGCGGCGATGGTATCATCCAGACTCCAGTCCATACCTCTCCTTCCACCGGCCATGTTACCATAGTGCCTGGCGGTGGTCAAGTATCCGTGAGCACTTCCGGTCCTGGTGGCAGCCGGGCCATGTGCGTTGCCGCCGCCCCTTGGGCGCCGACGAATATGTGCAGATGTATGCCCTCGCGCGCCCGGCCCTACGCCAGGAGGGGTTTTGGCGGGTTGGTTGGCCCTGCAGGCTGCCCCTGGCGCGCCCGCGGGCGCGCCAGGGGCAGCCTGCAGGGCCAACCAACCCGCCAAAACCCCCATATGGGGCTGAACCGGGCTAGCGCATCGCGTGAAAGCCGGTCGCCACCATACCCCTTTGGCCTGAACCGGGTGGTGGCGCAGCTAGATAGCCGGCTGTCCCCTGAGGTTGGCTATCGCTTGACCAGGCCCGCCGCCTGTGGTATACCCACGGCATTGTGGTAGGAGTGATGGGAGGCCGAGATGGAACGCATCATGACGACCCAGTTGGCCGAGCATATCGGCGAGCGGGTGCTCTTGCAGGGCTGGCGCTTCCGGCTGCGCCGGCTGGGCGGCATCAACTTTTTGGCGCTGCGCGACGGCTGGGGCATCGCCCAGGCGGTGCTCGACGAGGCCGACGAGGTGGCCACAGTGGCGCCGCTGCCCGACGAGTCGGTGCTGGCGATTGAGGGTGTGGTGGCCATTGCGCCGCAGGCGCCGGGCGGTTTTGAGTTGCGCGAATGCCGCGTGCACGTCCTCTCGCCGGCCGAGGCGCCGCCGCCCTTTGAGCTGAACAAGCGGGTGTTCAAGCCTGGCCTCGACGTGTTCCTCGACCACGCCGCCGTCGGCCTGCGCCAGCCGCAAAAGCGGGCCATCTTCCGCCTGGGCGCGGCCATCATGCACGCCTACCGCGGCTACCTCTACGGCGAGGGTTTTACCGAGATCCAGACGCCCAAGCTCGTTGGCACCGCCACCGAAGGCGGCGCCAACGTCTTCCCGGTCGACTACCTGGGGCGCACGGCCTACCTGGCGCAGAGCCCCCAGTTCTACAAGCAGATCATGGTGGGGGTCTATGAGCGCGTGTTCGAGGTGGGGCCGGTCTTTCGCGCCGAGCCGCACAACACGGCGCGGCACATCAACGAGTACGTCAGCCTCGACGCCGAAATGGGCTTTGTCCACGACCATCACACCGTCATGGGCGTGCTCAGCGGCGTGATGCGCGCCATCGTCGGCCACCTGGGTGCCCACCACGAGCAGGACCTCGCGCTGCTCGAGGCCGCGCCGCCGCACGTGCCCGAGGCCATCCCCGAGGTCTACTTCCCCGAGGCGCTGGAGATGATCTGGCGGGAGACGGGGCGCGACGTGCGCGGCGAGCCCGACCTGGCGCCGGAGGACGAGCGCTGGCTGGGCGAGTGGGCGCGCGAGCGCTACGAGTCGGACTGGGTCTTTGTCACCGGCTACCCGATGGCCAAGCGGCCGTTCTATACCCACCCCAACCCGGCCGACCCGGCCTACTCCAACAGCTTCGACCTGCTCTTCCGCGGTACCGAGCTCGTCACCGGCGGCCAGCGGCTGCACCGCTATGAGGACTATGTCGCCGCGCTGGAGGCGCGGAGGCTGAACCCGGAGGATTTCGCCGGCTACCTCGAGGCCTTCCGCCACGGTATGCCGCCCCACGGCGGCTTTGCCATCGGCCTGGAGCGCTTCCTGATGCAGCTCCTGGGCCTGGCCAACATCCGCGAGACCACGCTCTTCCCGCGCGATCTCACGCGCCTCGCGCCATGAGGGGCGATTCACCGCAAAGGCGCCAAGGGAACGCGAAGGTACTCGCAATGACAGGCTCTCTACAGGTCTTGGTGGCGCTGTGTCTCCCAAAGGAGGATTCTCGTGACCCTCTCCCCTTCGGAAAAGCTCTCCTGGTGGCGCAAGATCGGCTATGGCCTGGGCGATATCTATGGCGGCGGCTCGGGCGTCATCATCAGCTTCTACTACCTGTACTTCCTGACCGACGTCGTGCGCCTGAGCCCCGGCCTGGCAGGCACGGTGATCCTCATCAGCAAGGTGTACGACGCCATCACCGACCCCTTTGAGGGGGTGCTCGCCGACCGCACACGCACCGTGCTGGGCCGGCGCCGGCCCTATCTCCTCCTTGGCATCCCCTTTGTCTTTCTCTCATTCTTTGCGCTGTTCTTTCCGTTCAACGCGCCGGCCGAGGCGCAGCGCTTTGCGCTGGTCATCGGCTCCTACCTCTTCTTCTCGACCGTGGTCAGCATCGTCACGCTCAACTATAGCGCGCTCCAGGCGGAATTGACGCTCGACTATCACGAGCGCACTACGCTCAGCTCGGTGCGCATCTTCTTCTCGACGCTGTCGTCGATCCTGTGCGCGCTCTTGCCGCTCGAGATCGTGAAACAGTTCGCCGACATGCGGCAGGGCTATATCGTGATGGGGCTGGCCTTCGGCGCCTTCTTTGCGCTGCCTTTCATCGCTACCGTCATCACGACGCGCGAGCGCAAGGCATTCCAAAAGCCCCCGGCCAGGTTCAACTGGAGGCAGGCCTTTGTCGAGCCCTTCCAGGTGCGCACCTTCGTCTGCGCGCTGATGATGTACCTGCTGGCGTTTGTGGCCATGGATACGGTCAGCAGCGTGCTGGTCTACTTTATGAAGTACTATCTCGGGCGCGGCGACGAGGCCAACTATGTCAGCGGCGCGCTGCTCGTGGCCCAGGTGGCCGTCTTGCCGCTCTACGTGGCGCTGAGCCGGCGCATCGGCAAGTCGCGTGGCTACAGCCTGGGGGCGGCGCTGTGGATGGTGGCGATGCTGACGAGCCTCTTGATGGCGCCAGAGAGCCCCGTGTGGGTGATCTACGGCTTTGCGCTGCTCATCGGCCTGGCCACCGGCGGCATCGTGGTGATGATCTATGCCATCTTTCCCGATATCCCTGACGTGGACGAGCTGCAGAGTGGCGAGCGGCGCGAGGGCATCTTCTCGGCGCTGGTCACCTTCACCCGCAAGCTCAGCTCGGCGCTGGCCATCTTCATGGTCTCGCAGGTCATCGGCCTGGCCGGCTATGTACGGCCGGTGGAGCAGGTGGTGGGCGGCGCCACCAAGCTGATCGAGCAGGCCCAGCCCGCCGGGTTCGTGCTGGCGCTGCGGCTGATCTTTGTGCTGGCGCCGTTGGTGCTGCTGGCGCTGGCGCTCGTCTTTGCCGGGCGCTACCCGCTGACGGCGGAGCGCCACCGGCGGCTGAACGCGCTGCTCGACAAGCGTCGTGCCGGCCAGGCGGATTCGCCGGAGATGGCAGAGGAAGCGGCCGAGCTGGCCCGTGTGCTGGCGCGAGGGTAGATCGAGAGGAGTGTGTATGTACGAGGTCTGTGTTCGCCGACACTTTGACGCCGCGCATGCCCTGCGGGGCTACCAGGGGCGCTGCGAGAACCTGCACGGCCATCGCTATGAGGTGGTGGCCTGCGCGCAGAGCGATACGCTGAACGAGATCGGCCTGTCGCTTGACTTTACCGAGTTCAAGCGCGTCCTCGACGGCATCCTGGCGCGCTTTGACCACACCAACCTGAACGAGACGCCGCCCTTCGACCAGATCAACCCTTCGGCCGAGAACATCGCCCGCACCATCTACCAGGCGCTGCGCGAGGCATTGCCCGCGGTGCGCCTGGCCTACGTGCAGGCGTACGAATCGCCCGATGCCTGGGCGACGTACCGCGAGGGGTGACGGCCGATAGCGGATGGCTGGGTCACTGCTCAGCCTGTCATTGCGAGCCACGTTCGCTTCGCTCAGTGCAAGCTCCGCGAAGCAATCCCCAGCCATGCGCGTCACGGCCACGTTGGAGATTGCTTCGCTGCGGCTCGCAATGACAGGCTGAGCAGTTGCATGGCTGGTAGCATATGGCTGATGGCCTATCCGTGGATACGCAGTGGGCGCTATAGGCCCAGGCCGGCGCAGGCCTCAGCGGGGTATTGCGCGTCGATCAGGCCGGCCACCCGCTCCCGCTGCTCCCGATCGAGCGTGACCAGGCAGGTCCCGAAGCGCAGGGCAACGGCGGCATAGACGGCGTCGCTGCCACGCAGCCCACACTGCCCGGCGATGTCGGCAGCGACCTGGGCCAGGGCTCTGTCCAGCGGCACCAAGATCGTATGCGTCAGGCCAGCGATTGCCGTCACAAGGTGCCGGGCGGGCCCGGTACCGCTGGCCCTCCCGGCGGCGCCCCCAACCTCAGGCAGCAGCAGAGTGGGTGCGATGATAGGGACGGCATTGGCTTGCAGGTGCGCCAGGAAGCGTTGGCTATCGAAGTGGCTCTTCTCTTGCGCGCGAGCGGCGCTGAGAAAGACGCTGGCATCTACGACGAATGTCGCTGGCATGGCCGGCCTCAGCGCCGCATCTCTGACAGCAGCTCGACGGCGCTCTGCGGGGCCTGCCAGTTGCGGCTGATCTCCTCGCCGGCGCGCAGGAAAGCCTGCCATGCCTCATGGCTTTCCGTAGGGGCTGCGCTCTCGGCGTTCTCCACCGGAATCAGCAGGGCCACCGGCCGCCCGCGGCGCGTAATGGTGTAGCGCTTGCGGTGCTCTTTCACTTCATGCACAACCTCCGACGCACGCGTCTTCAGATCGCGGATTCCGATTTCGCCCATGGCTCGCCTCCAAGTAGTTCGTTCCGTGACTACATCATAGCGTATTCTGCAGTATCTGTCAACGCCGATGCCCACGAATGCCTGAAGGTCGTCATCCTTACTGGTGATAGCTGGGCATTGCCCGCTGCCACCATCCGGCTCTCGCCCGGGATAGGGGTTTTGGTGGGTTGGTCGATGCTCGTGGCTGCCCCCGCGGGGGCAGCCACGAGCATCGACCAACCCACCAAAACCCCGCCCCAAAGGCTCCGAACCGGGCATGTGCGAAGCGTGAAGCCCGGTCACGAGCGACTCTGTGGCTTGTCCCTCAATGGCGGTAGAACCCGGTGAATCGGATGCCCAGGCGCGCCGCCGCCTGCCGGGCCTGCAGCTCCAGCGCGGCCCAGTAGCCGGCATCGCGCACGGCCGCACGATGGGTCTCCAGGCGTTCGGGGTAGTGGCGGTGTATGGCGGCTTCGACGCCGGCCCAGTTGGCGCCGCTGGGGTTGAGCGCCTCCACGCCCACTTCGTCGACCGCCCCCGCGAGGGCTTCGAGCAGCTCTTCGATGCCGGCCGAGAGCTGGGGCAGGTAGGGGCTGATGAAGGCGTAGGTGCGCACGCCGGCGTCGTGCAGCGCCTGCAGGGCGGCGCGGCGTTTCGTCGGCGGCGTGGCGCGCGGCTCGGTACGGCGGGCCAGCGCGTCGTCGAGGGTGCTCAGGCTCAGGCCCACGGTGCACGTCTTGAACTGGCGCAAGAGGTCCAGGTCGCGCAGCACCAGGTCCGACTTGGTGAGGATGTCGACCGCCGCGCCGTGATCCAGCAGCGCCTCGAGCACGCCGCGCGTCAGGCGGTAGCGCGCCTCAGGCGGCTGGTAGGGATCGGTGACGCTCGACAGAAAGACGGCCCCCTCCAGCGGGGCGCGGCGCCGGGCCAGCTCGCGACGCAGCAGCTCGGGCGCGTTGACGCGAGCGTCGAGAAAGCGGCCCCAGGGCTCGTTGTGGCCGGTGAAGCGCTTCATAAAGCGCGCATAGCAATACACGCAGCCGTGCACGCAGCCCACGTAGGGGTTGACCACGTACTGTGCCCCCGGCAGGCCGCTCTTCTGCAGCATGCTCTTGGCCTGGATTTCGCGGACGGCCATCGCAACTCCTCTCCGACAGGTTGTCGGACTCCCGAACAAGTTCGGGCGTTCCCAGCCTCCTGGCGACAGCCGGGCATTTCGCTGCGCGCCCTTCCGGCCCTGAGCCCTTGGCAAGGGGTTTTTGGCGGCTGGCGCCGTTGCCCGGCCCGCGGGCCGGGCAACGGCGCCAGCCGCCAAAAACCCCTCCTTAAAGGCTCCGTACCGGTCTTGCGCGACGCGTCATAGCCGGTCGCCGGCCCTGAATGTCTAGGGCAGGCTGAGTTCCTGAGCAGACAACATGCCCCTTAAGGTTGATTTCCACCACGACCTCGCCTATACTGATGTCATGAGTGATAGGCAAGTTCTTCCATTGGCGCCAGCCGAGCTTACCGCGCTGAGCGAGATCAGGCGAAGGGTGCGAGCCCAATTCGCCATCGTTCAATTTGTCCTGTACGGGTCTGCCGTGCGCGGCGAAGCAGATGCAGAGTCGGATATCGATCTGCTCATCGTGACCGCGCGACCCCTTGCGCGACCGGAACGGCACAAGATCACCGATATCGTGTTCCACGTCAACCTGGAGTATGGCACCAATTCCAGTACGTTGGTCGTCGATCGCGAATCGTGGCAGACGGGGGCCATCTCCGTGCTGCCCATCCACGATAAAGTCCTGCGGGAGGGCCTTGCGGTATGACGACGAACATGATCCCCTTCTTGAGGACTGCCAAGCTGGCTTCGCACCTTTGCCGGCTTCTGTTTGGCCAACGTACCGGAGTCCTGAACGTCTTCCGGCTTGCGGCGATAGCTCAGCTGTGCTATAATTGTACTGTGTACTCAACTGATAGCTGATCAGTCTAGCTCCAGGTGCCAAGGATCTCTGTCCGTTCTGCCGGCAGCAAGAATGGTGAGGTAAGAACGTGGACGCCTGGCAACCTACTCTCTGGCAATCATGTCCGAGGCCCCTGTTGGATCGCCATGGAGGCGCCATGAATCCCCCTGATGTGCCCAGCACAGCCAAGATCGTGAATGTCGCAGCTGTGCCACACCGCAGCCCGCTTCGCTATCCTGGAGGCAAAACCTGGCTGGTACCCCGCATCAGGCTCTGGCTTCATAGCCTTGACCTCGCCCACGGGAGCTCATCGAACCGTTTGCCGGTGGAGCCATCGTCGGGCTGACGGCGGCCTTTGAGCGCTTGGTTGATCGGGTGACGCTGGTAGAGCTGGACAAAGATGTCGCAGCGCTGTGGCAGGTAATCCTGAACGGCGAGGGCGGCAGACTGGCCAACCACGTGGCCGACTTTGAGCTATCCCTGGAGGCGGTCAAGGCCATTCTGGCAGCCCATCCCACTTCGCTGTATGAGAGGGCTTTCGCCACGCTTCTCAGGAACAGGGTACAGAGGGGAGGCATTCTCGCTCCGGGCGCAAGTCTGATGAAGGCGGGCGAGAACGGGCGGGGGATAGCCTCCCGTTGGTATCCGGAGACCCTGCAGCGGCGCATATTGGCCATCGTGTCGTTGAAGGACAGAATCACCTTCGTACAGGGTGACGGCATCGACTATCTCTGCCTTCAGGCCGACCGCCCTGACGTGGCGTATTTCATCGATCCCCCGTACACCGTGGCTGGCAGGCGACTGTATGCTCACTCGGCGATCGATCACGAAGCGCTATTCCGGGTTGCGGCCACTCTGCGCGGCGACTTTTTGATGACGTACGACAACGCCCCAGAGATCCGGCGCTTGGCCGCGAAACACGGCTTCGATACCGAAGAGATCGCCATGAAGAACACACACCACGCCCAAGAGACCGAGTTGCTCATCGGTCGCGATCTGTCGTGGGCACGCGCTAAGGACGCGGGCTAAGCTGAGCAAGCTTGGCGCGTATCCTTTCCTCAAGCACCTCAAGGCTCACAGGCGCTCCCGCCGTGATGCCCTCTACCGCCTGCTCGAGGGTCGTCAAGAATACCTTGTCGGGAACCAATCCGGCATTCTCGTCATACCGTACCACGAACCAGGCGATGTCGCAGTTCGAGACGTGCGATACTTCCGCCATAGGGGCCAAGGCCGCAAAGAAAGCACGGTCCACCACCACAGCCATCTTCTTTCCCCATCTGCGCAATGAGGGCACCTTGGTCTGTAGTTGTGGCATGAGCCTCTTCGGTCCGCTGCTCCGATAGTCCGGGCGGCGATTGCCGCTGGGGAACGGCAGCGCGCTCTGGCTATGTTCCCTCATCGCATGATACTCGCGACTCATGGCGTCTCCCTGGAAGTATGCTGCCTGAATCTCCAGGGCACACCACCTCAGAGGATCGACATCTGGCACGATGAGCACTTCGTCAATGCGCCCAACATCGGCGCTGGGCTCCTCTGGATCACCCTTGGCGGATACCGCTGACAGGAAACCCACTTCGCGAACCACCTGCGGCATGTCGCATCCCAAGAGGACCTGCCCTACCCAGGCATAGATGGTGCCGTCTTGCTCGAACCGCTTTGGGCAGACAGTACGAAGATCGCCGTCATCACCCTCGACTATGCCCGCCTCACCCCCTGCTCTTGAACGGGTGTAGAGGCGAAGGGTGCACACCCCGCCCTCCTTGTTGCGCGGGACAACGTTTGTGGCTGCGCTCTGAAAGGGACAGGGCTGATCCGGACGCACCTTCTTGGGGAGCTGCTGCAGATCAGCGTAGGACTTGCGTTCGTCGCCTGTGAGCTCGGTGAACAGCTTTCCGTACCACTCTCCTATGCCGAACCTTCGTTGATCCCTCTGCTCGCGTGCTGCCATGGGCTCGATTCCCGCCTTCCCTTGAAAGCCCTACTGTCGGCCGCACGTCGTGCTCCAATGTCTGCCATCATCGGCTCGATGGACCGGTTCCGGGACCACCCGGCCCATCGTCTCTTCGCAAGCGACTGTGATCTTACCCCGACTCCTCGCAAGATGCAAACAGCTTGGGCAGGATTCTACCCACTCTGCCGCTCCGAGCGGCACCAATCCAGGTCCTTGTCCTGCAGCGCAGCCAGCAGCTCGGCGACGAGCGCCAGCGCCTCGTCGAGCTTGTGGCCGCTGACCCAGTCGGCCGTATCAGCGGGCGTGTGCATGATGTTGGCCACGCCTACCGAGCCGAGGGCAACCGCCGGCACGCCGTGCGAGAAAAAGGTGTAGTGGTTGCTCGCCGGCCACGGGGCGACGACGCTGACTCCCGGGTGCGCGGCTGCCACGCTCGCCACCAGCGCCCCAAACGCCTCCGAGCAGGCCAGCGACGTCACGGTGTTCACCCCCACCGCCTGCCCCACGCCGTCGACGTTGATGGCGGCCAGCGTGTAACCCAGGCGCTCGCCATCGCGCGGCGTGGGCAGGCCCGAGAAGACCGGGATGGCCTCCAGGCCGTAGTGCTGCAGGTACAGCTCGTCGCCGTGCCCGCCCGATTCCTCATCGCCAAAGGCCACGAGCTCGACGCCCAGGCGCAGATTCCCTCGGGCAAGGCGCTCAGCGATCGCCAGCAGCACGGCCACGCCCGAGGCGTTGTCGACGGCGCCGGGGGCGTCGATGGCGGTGTCATAGTGCGCCGCGAGCACCAGGCGCTCGCGGCGGGTGCCGGGCCGGCGGGCGACCACGTTGCAGGCCTCGCCTGGCCCGCGGCGGCTGGCGATGCGCAGATGGATCTCGGCGCCCGCCTGCCCGAGCAGCCGCCGGCCCACCTCGGCGGGCACCGTGACCGAGGGGATGGCCAGCTCCCAATCGGTGATGATGCGCGCCAGGCTGCCGGCGCTGGGGTTGACGGTGATGGCCGCCAGCGGCGCCTTGGCCTCGAGCTCGCGGATCAGCGCCTGGTGCGCAGGTGGATTGTAGACCCGATTGGCCTTGGGCGCCAACGGCTCGCGGGTGAGTTCGCCGTAGAGGACGGCGATGCGCCCCGCGAGCTCTGCCGCCGCCAGCTCGGCCAGGGTGCCCAGCGCCACGAACGGCGCCGCCACGTCGCAGGATGGTGAGAAGCCGTTGGCGGCCGCGGCCAGCGCCTCGCCGCCGAGCGTGAGCTGCGTCTCCTCCTCCTGCCAGGAGGGGAAGGGCCAGGCCTGGCGCTCGACCTCGTAGCCCAGGCCGCCGAGGACGTCGGCGATATAGCCCGCTGTGGCCCCGTGGGCGGGCGAGCCAACCGGCCGCGGGCCGAGCTCGACCAGGCGCGTCAGATGCGCCATAGGGGTGGTCGATCTGGACATGACATCCTCCTTCATCATTCCCGGACTCCCGAATTCGGGCCGTCTGCCCCTGGACTCCCGAACGTGACTCCCGGCCCGGACTCCCGAACTTGTTCGGGCGGTGCCCTGTGCCGTGGCACGGACGCCCCAACAAGTTGGGGATTCCCGGCCCGGACTCCCGGCCCGGACTCCCGAACTTGTTCGGGCTGTCGGGTGGGTACGCCCCGACAAGTCGGGGAGTCCGGATTGGGGGGCGCCGAACAAGTTCGGGAGTCCGGGTTTACGCGCGAAGCAGCGGGCGCAGGCGGGCGCCGGTGTGCGAGGCGGCGACGTTGGCCACCTGCTCAGGCGTGCCCTCGGCGATGATGCGCCCGCCGGCGTCGCCGCCTTCGGGGCCGAGGTCCACTACCCAGTCGGCAACTTTGATGACGTCGAGGTTGTGCTCGATCACCAGCACCGTGTTCCCGGCAGCGACCAGCCGCTGCAGGATGCCCAGCAGCCGCGCCACGTCGGCCGGATGCAGGCCGGTGGTTGGCTCGTCGAGCAGGTAGAGCGTGTGGCCGCCGGCGCGGCGCGCGAGCTCTTTGGCCAGCTTGACGCGCTGCGCCTCGCCGCCCGAGAGCGAGGTCGCCGGCTGCCCAAGGCGCAGATAGCCCAGGCCCACATCCACCATCAGCCCCAGCCGGGCCGCGGCCGCCGGCACGTCCTGGAAGGCCGCCGCCGCCTCTTCGATGGTCATGTCGAGCACGCCGGAGATCGAGTGGCCGCGGTAACGCACGGCGAGCACCTCGCGCCGGAAGCGGCGGCCGTGGCAGGCGGGGCAGCGTACCTGCACGTCGGGCATCAGGTGCATCTGCACCGTGAGCGTACCCGCGCCCTCGCAGCGCTCGCAGCGCCCGCCGGGCACGTTGAAGGAAAAGTGGCTCGCCTGCAGCCCGCGCTCGCGCGCCTCGGGAAGGGCGGCGAAGGTGTCGCGGATGGCGGCAAAGGCGTCGGTGTAGGTGGCCGCATTGGAGCGCGGCGTGCGGCCAATCGCCGTCTGGTCGATGGTGATGAACTTGTCGAGGTGCTCCCAGCCTTCGATTGTCTCGTGATCGCCGGGGGCATCGCCGGCGTCGTAGAAGCGCTGCCGCGCGGCGCGGTCAAGGATGTCGTAGAGCAGCGTCGACTTGCCCGAGCCCGAGACCCCCGTCACCGCCACCAGCATGCCCAGCGGCAGGGCCACGGTGATGTCCTTCAGGTTGTTGGCGCGGGCGCCGCGGATCACCAGGCGCCGGCCGTTGCCGCGGCGCCGCGAGGGCACGGCGATGCGCTCGCGGCCCGAGAGGTAGCGGCCGGTGGCCGAGGCCGGGCAGGCGGCCACCGCCTCTGGCGGCCCGGCCACGACCACCTCGCCGCCCTGCTCCCCGGCCCCCGGCCCAAGGTCGACGACATGGTCGGCGGCGCGCACCACGTCGAGGTCGTGCTCCACGACCAGCACCGTATTGCCGAGGTCGCGCAGTTGCTTGAGCACGGCGATCATGCGCGCCGTATCGCGCGGATGCAGGCCGATGGTCGGCTCGTCGAGGACGTAGAGGACGCCGCTCAGCCCCGAGCCGAGAAGCGAAGCCAGCCGCAGACGCTGCGCTTCGCCCGCCGAGACGGTGGGTGAGGTGCGCGCCAGGGTCAGGTAGCCCGCGCCGACGTCGATCAGCCGGCGCACGCGGCCGCGCAGGTCGCCCACGATAGGCTCGGCGACCTCCCACGCCTGCGGCGACAGGGCCGCCTGCAGCCCCTCCAGCCAGCCCGCCAGTTCGCTGAGCGGCCGCTGCGAGAGCTGCACGATCGTCTCGCCGAGCACGGTCACCCGGCGGCTCTCGGGGCGCAGCCGGTCGCCGCCGCAGTCGGGGCACGTCTGCGTCACCAGCAGCTTTTCCATCTTTTCGCGGTAGGCAACCTTGTGGATGTTCTCCTCGTAGCGGCGCAGCGTGCCGGTGACGATGCCCTCGAAGCGGCCCGCCGCCGCCGTCTCGGGCGGGTCGATGTCGGGAAAGCGACGGCGGAACTGCGGGCTGCCCACGCCGTAGAGCAGCAGGTCGCGCTGCGCGGCGCCCAGCGAACCGATCGGCGCTGCCGGGTCAAAGGTGAAACCATAGTGCTCTGCGGCCCGCTGCAGCGTCTGCGCGTAGCGCGGGATTTCGTACTTGGCGTCCCAGCGGAGCACGCCGCCGCCCTCGATGCTGCGCGTCTCGTCGAGCAGCGCGGCCACGTTGGCCGTCTGCACCACGCCCAGGCCGGTGCAGGTGGGGCAGGCGCCGGCCAGCTTGTTGAAGGAAAAGTGGGCCATGCCGATCTCGGGCAGCGCCGTGCCGCAGCGCGGGCAGGGGGTGCTGTGGACGTCGTCGCCACCGTCGTCATCGTCGTCCCAGGCTTCGCCGTTGCCTCTGTCGTAGGCGGGCGGCACGTCGCCGCCGCAGTGCGGGCAGGGGCGGTGGCCGATGCGCGCATAGAGCACGCGCAGGTAGGTATAGACCTCGGTGACGGTGCCCACCGTCGAGCGCGGGCTGTGGTTGGTCAGATGCTGGTCGACGCTGATGGAGGGCGACAAGCCCACGAGCGACTCGGCCTGCGGCTTGGCTTCGTGGGTCACCAAGCCGAGCGACTCCATGTACTGCCGCTGGCCCTCCCTGTGCAGCAGGTCAAAGGCCAGGGTCGACTTGCCCGAGCCCGAGAGCCCGGTAAAGACGACGAGCTTGCCCTTGGGGATGCTGAGGGTTACATTCTTCAGGTTGTGCAGACGGGCGCCGCGGATGACGATCTGATCCCGCATCTCTCCACCTTTCGGGTGTTGCTGCGAAGAGCCTCTGCGGCAGGGCCGGCCTCATCCCGGCAATGGCCGGGCATCTCGCGCTGCCGGCAACCGGCTTCCACCCGGGATAGGGGTTTTGGCGGGTCGGTTGGCGTCGTTGGCCGCCCGCGGGCGGCCAACGACGCCAACCGACCCGCCAAAACCCCGCCTCAAGGGTTCCAAGCCGGACTCGTGCGAAGCATCAAGCCCGGCTCACTGCCGGCGCCGGCCAGCCCGGCAGGCTAGGGCTTGCCGGATAGGCCAAATGCTGGCCGTAATGGCCAGGCACCTCTATTATACAACCTTGGTGGGCAAGTGGAGGGTTTGCCTGGCCTGCTTGTAGTGCGAGAGAAGCGCCTGCGGGCCTCTGCCCCGCAGGCGCTTCTCTCGCACTACGAACTCTTGCGGATCATGGCCTCGAGCTGGGCGATGACGGCGCGGGCGCGCTGCTCCTGCTCGCGGAGGGTCGACAGCCAGCGGTCGGTGACGTACGCGGCATCCTCTTCAGAGCCGGGGGTATCCAGCACCTGGCGCAGGTCGGCGTGCCGCCCCTGGTCGAGGGAGCGCATCATGCGCAGGATGGCCATCATGCTGTAACCGGCCAAGCGCAGGGTGCGGATGATGCGCAGGCGAGCCATCTCGGCGGCGCCGTAGGCACGGTAGCCGCTCTTGGGGTCACGCGGCACGCGGATGAGGCCGTTGCGTTCCCAGTTGCGCAGGGCGTCGGGCGTGCTGCCGAGCAGCCTGGCAGCGCGGCGGATGGGCAGGCGCCGGGAACTGCCGGCATCGGCAGGCAACCCGTGTGCCCAATGCTCGAGGAGGTCAGCCGCGGCCTCGGCCCGCGCAATCTCGGCCTGCACGCACGCCAGGTACTCGTGGGCGAGCGCCAGGGCGCCGCTGAGGTCGCCGCCGGCCGCACGCTTGACGAGTGCGACGACGCGCTGGTTGCCGCCGGGGTAGGGCCAGCGCAGCGCGATGCGCGCGAGCACCATCTGGTCGAGGTGCGCCTCGCTGAAGAGGCGGTAGCCGTTGCGGCCGCGGGGCACGCTGCCCAGAAAGCCCCAGGCCTCGTACAGCCGGACGGTATTGGGGTGCACGTCGGCGGCTCGGGCTACGTCGGTTGTGCGCAGGTGTTGTTTCAAGCTGACTGACTCGCTCTTGGGCAGGACCACGCCGGATGAGAGACCCGGCCTCCATTCTGAGAGAGAGTATAGCATAGCGCCGCCAGGCGGGCCAGCACGCCGCCGGCCTATACCCTGGTGGCGGCCGGCCAACATGCTTCGCTGCCGCCCGGCCCTAACCAGGGCAGGGGTTTTGAAGTGGCGGCGAGGGCCATTGTGCGCCCCCGGGGGCGCACAATGGCCCTCGCCGCCACTTCAAAACCCCTGAAAGGGCCCGCACCGGGTGGGCGCGGAGCGTGAAAGCCGGTCACGGGGGGCTCCGACGCGTACCCTGCACGATGTGGACGCTTGAGTTTCTGCCAAAGTGTGGTATAGTTGAAGCAGGGCGAGACGACTTGCTGCGGCACAGTCGTCCGCTGCTTGTTGGCGCATATCCAGAACCCCCACAAGCCGCCTGTGGCGGCCAAGGGGGGCTACGACGTGCTTCCGAGAGACAGTTTTGGGTTGGTTTGATACCGGAGGTTGGTTTACCGGATGGCGAGAGCGCATATGGGCTCGGATGACATGAGTCTCGACAATTTCGACTCGTTTCTAGACGAGGACGTATCCGAAGAGCAGCAGGGCCCCGAGGAGATCGTAGAGCTGCCGGTGTTGCCGGCGCGCGATACGGTCATCTTTCCGCACATGGTGGCGCCGCTCTTTGTGGGGCGCGAGCGCTCCATCCGGGCGGTGGAGACGGCCATGGCCCGCGATCAGCGGGTGGCGGTCTTTACTCAGCGTGACCAAGAGGTGCAGGGCCCGAGCGTCGACGATCTCTACCCCGTGGGCACCGAGGTGCTCATCGGCCGCATGCTGCGCATGCCCGATGGCACGACCAGCGTCTGGGTGCAGGGCCGGCGGCGGGTGCGCATGCTTGGCTTTGCGGGCGACAGCCCCTGCGTCACGGCACGGGTGGAGACGATCCCCGAAGTGCAGGACCACAGCCTCTCCACCGAGGCGCTGATGCGGGCCGTGCTGGCCCTGTTCGAGAAGGTGGTGCGGCTGAGCCGCAACCTCAGCGATGACGCCTATGTGGCGGCGATGAACGTGAGCGAGCCGGGCTGGCTGGCCGACCTGATCGGCTCGGTGCTTTCGCTCGACGTAGCGCAGCGCCAGGCGCTCTTGGAGACCGACGACGTCGTGGCGCGGCTGCAGAAGGTGAGCATCTACCTGGCCAAAGAGCTCGACGTGCTCGAGCTGGAGAGCCGCATCCACTCGCAGGTGCAGCAGGAGGTGGACCGCAGCCAGCGCGAGTACTTTTTGCGCGAGCAGATGCGCATCATCCAGAACGAGCTGGGCGAGGGCGACCCGCAGGCGCAGGAGATTGCCGAGCTGCGCGAAAAGGTCGCTACGTCGGGCATGCCCGATGAGGCGCGCGAGCGGGCCAACAAGGAGCTGGATCGCCTGGCGACCATGCCGAGCGGCGCCCCCGAAGTGGGCATCATCCGCACCTATGTAGATTGGCTCATCGGCCTGCCGTGGTCCGGCGCCACCGAAGACAACCTCGACATCAAGAGGGCGGCACAGATTCTGGAGGACAACCACTATGGCCTGCCCAAGGCCAAGGAGCGCATCCTCGAGCACATGGCTGTGCGCAAGCTGGCCGGCAGCAAGATGCGCAGCCCCATCCTGTGCTTCGCCGGGCCGCCGGGCACCGGCAAGACATCGCTCGGCAAGTCGATCGCCCAGGCGCTGGGGCGCAATTTCGTGCGCGTCAGCCTGGGTGGCATCCGTGACGAAGCCGAGATTCGCGGCCACCGGCGGACCTATGTCGGTGCGCTGCCCGGCCGCATCATCCAGACTATGCGCCGCGCCGGTTCGGTGAACCCGCTGTTCATGCTCGACGAGATCGACAAAATCGGCATGGACTTTCGCGGCGACCCGTCGGCCGCGCTGCTGGAGGTGCTGGACCCCGAGCAGAACAATGCCTTCTCGGACCACTACCTCGAGGTGCCCTACGACCTGTCGCAGGTGATGTTTATCACGACAGCCAACATCCTCGACCCCGTGCCACCGGCCCTGCGTGACCGGCTGGAGGTGATCGAGTTTCTGGGCTACGTCGAGGAGGAAAAGCTCGAGATTGCGCGGCGCTTCTTGGTGCCGCGGGAGCTGGAGCAGCACGGCCTCGAGCGGCTGCACATTACCGACGACGCCGTGCGCCAGATCATCCGCGAATACACCTGCGAGGCGGGCGTGCGTAACCTGGAGCGCGCCATCGCCAACATCTGCCGCAAGATCGCGCGCCGGGTGGCCGAGGGCCGCCGCGCGCCGGTGCGGGTGACGCCGGCATCGCTCCTGAGCTTCTTGGGCCCGCCCGAGTTCAGCTTTGGCCTGGCCGAGGAAGAGGATGAAGTGGGCGTGGCCACCGGCCTGGCCTGGACGGAAGCGGGCGGCGACACCCTGACCATCGAAGTCTCGACGATGGAAGGCAAGGGGTCGCTCTCGCTCACCGGGCAACTGGGCGACGTGATGCAGGAGTCGGCGCAGGCGGCGCTGAGCTACGCGCGGGCGCACGCTAGGCAGCTCGAGATCGCCGATATCGATTTCGATAAGGTCGATATCCACATCCACGTGCCCGAGGGCGCCATCCCCAAGGATGGCCCTTCGGCGGGCATTACCATCGCCGTGGCGCTGATCTCGGCGCTCACCGGCCGCCCGGTGCGCCGCGACGTGGCCATGACCGGCGAGATCACGCTGCGTGGCCGGGTGCTGCCCATCGGCGGCCTGCGCGAAAAGCTGGTCGCCGCCTACCGCGCGGGCATCAAAACGCTGGTGCTGCCCAAGAAGAACGAGCGCGACCTGGTGGAAGTGCCCAAGCGTGTGCTCAAGGGCCTGCAGCTCGTGCCCGTGGAGCGCATGGAGGAGGTACTGGCGACAGCGCTCCTGCCTGCGCCGCCCCGGCGTGCGCCTGCCCCGCGCCGGCGCTCGGCGACCACGCGCAAGGGCAAGGACCAGCCCAGCGTAGCGGTGGTCTAGGACCAGTGCCGTTCGAATAGGGCGAGATCCGTAGTAACGACTCTAGTCGTCGTCAGAAGGACGGCCAACGCTGTATAGGAATACTAGACCGATGTTCCACATGTGGCACTGATGTGCCGACTTGGCCGCCCGTCCAGGGACGACCAAAGTCGTTACTACGGCGCGCGACAGTGGCCGGTTGCCCGTAATGCGCACTGCGTAGCTCTGTCGCTCCGTGGCGATCTTGTTCAGCACAAGGCCAACCCACATGAGCACACCTTGCGCAGTACGTAGTACGCAGTAGAATGGAGGTCAGGGGCCATGAAAGCCGAGCAAGGGCGCGCGCTGCTGGCGGCGGGGCCGGGGGAGCGGTTCGCGGTGCTGCCGGCGCACGGGGCCCTGGCCCGGCTGGCGCAGACCCTGGCCGCGTTGGCCAACGCCTCGGGGGGCACGGTGCTGGTGGCCTTGCACGCGGCGCGCGGCGCGGCCGACGAGGCGGCGTTCGACGAGGCCGTGCAGGCCGGGCTTTCCTGTGAGCCGCCGCTCGTCCTGCCCCTACCGCAGCCACTGGAGATCGACGGCCGCGCCTACCTGGCGCTGGCTGTGCCGCCGGGCCTGCCCCACGTGTACGCCTGCGGCGGTGCTTACTACCGGCGCCAGGGCAAGGAGAACGTGGCCCTGGGCCCGCGGCCGCTGCGCGAGCTCTTTCTGGCTCGCGCCAACCCCGGCCAGGAGTCGCTCGCTGCGCCCGGTGCCACCGGCGACGACATCGATTGGCAGGCCGTGCGCGCCTATGCCGAGCAGCTCGCGCCCCGGCCGGGCGGCACGCTCGAAGAGCTGCTGCGCCGGCGCGGCGGGCTCGACGCGGAGCTCGCCCCCACCTATGCCGGCATCCTCCTCTTTGGACGCAACCCCCAGCAATTCCTGCCCGCCGCCGAGATCCTCTGCGTGCGCTACCCCGGCACCACCATGGGCGACGTCTTTATGCAGGAGACGGTGCGCGGCGCGCTGCCCGAGCAGATCCGCCGCGCCGAGGCCTTTCTGGCGAGCAACATGCGCCGCGGCGCGCGCATCGAGGCCCTCGAGCGCGACGAGCGGCCCGAGTACCCGCTGCCGGTGGTGCGCGAGTCGATCGTCAACGCCGTGGCGCACCGCGACTATGGCATCCGCGGCGAAGAGATCCGCGTGCTGCTCTTTGCCGACCGCCTCGAGGTCTACAGCCCCGGCCGCCTGCCGGGCCACGTGACGCTGGAGAACATGCTCCACGAGCGCTATGCGCGCAACGAGATCATCATGCAGGTGCTGGCCGACATGGGCTTTGTGGAGCGCCTGGGCTACGGCATCGACCGCATGCTGCAGTTGATGCAGGCCGAGGGGTTGCCCGCGCCGGCCTTTGTCGAGACGGCCAACGGCCTGCGCGTCACGCTCTGCGGCCACGGCGAGCGCCTGATCGAAGCGCGGCCCGACGGCTTTCGCTGGAGCGCCCTGGCCCTCAACCTCCGCCAAGAGAAGGCGCTGGCCTACGTGGCTGAGCACGGGCGCATCACCAACCGCGAGTTCCAGGAGCTGTGCCCCGACGTGAGCGCCGAGACCGTGCGCCGCGACTTGGCCGACCTGGTGGACCAGGACGTGTTGATCCGTATCGGCGACAAGCGGGCGACGTTCTATATACTAAAGAAGTAGGGGCGAGAGCGGGCAGCCTTCAGCCGCCGGCCCATGTGGGATAGTGTGGGATTCCTGTGGGATAAGGTACCAGTGCCTGCCCATGCCGCGGCTGTGCGACCAATTCCCCCGCGACGGGGGAACGGTAGGGGGGCCTCGACCTGCAGGAACGAGTCGTCCATCGGTAGTGGCGCCAACCGGACCGAGTCCTCGCCGAACGGTCGGCGCTGCCGCTCGCTGGAATAATCGCTGTGAAAGCTGACCGCCCCCATGGAGGTGAACCATGCCAAGCCGCGGCACGCTCTACCTGGCGCTGCTCCTGATTCTGGCGGGGCTGTTCTTCATGGCGGCCAACGTGGCCAATGCGTTCCTGCGGCTGGGCTGGGGCCAACTCTGGCCGGGCCTGCTGGTGCTGGGCACGCTGGTGTTTTACCTGCCCATCGCCATCTGGCGCGAGCACCGCGGCCTGGCCGGCCTGGCCGTCCCCGGCACCATCATGCTGGTCAACGCCCTCATCTTGTTCTACAATGCTCTCACGCACGACTGGGATGCCTGGTGCTACCTTTGGACGCTGGAGCCGCTGGCCGTGGGGCTGGGCCTCTACGCCGCCTGGCTGACCGGCCTGCGCTACCGCGGGCTGGCGTGGGGCGGCCACGTGTTGGTGCTGATCGGCGCGCTGCTCTTCGCCGTCTTTGGCCTGGTCTTTGGCAATGTGCTGGCCAGGGTCGTGGCACCGTTCGTGCTCATCGGCCTGGGCGCGCTTCTTCTGGTGCGCAGCCTCATCTGGAGGCCGCGCGGCCGCGTGCCCAGGGCGCCAGGCAACCCAGGCGCCGCCCCTGGCTGATGAGCAGCTCGGGCCAGACCGGGCCGTGCGCTCCGCCATCCTCAGCATCCTGGTGGCAGCCGGGTTATGCGCGTTGCCACCCCCGGCTCTGGGCCAGGAAGGGGTTGTGGCGGGTTGGTTGGCCCTGCCGCCTACCCCTGGCGCGCCCGCGGGCGCGCCAGGGGTAGGCGGCAGGGCCAACCAACCCGCCACAACCCCTTCCTGGCCCAGAGCCGGGGGTGGCAACGCGCATAACCCGGCTGCCACCAGGATGCTGAGGATGGCGGAGCGCACGGCCCGGTCTGGCCCGAGCTGCTCATCAGCCAGGGGCGGCGCCTGGGTTGCCTGGCGCCCTGGGCACGCGGCCGCGCGGCCTCCAGATGAGGCTGCGCACCAGAAGAAGCGCGCCCAGGCCGATGAGCACGAACGGTGCCACGACCCTGGCCAGCACATTGCCAAAGACCAGGCCAAAGACGGCGAAGAGCAGCGCGCCGATCAGCACCAACACGTGGCCGCCCCACGCCAGCCCGCGGTAGCGCAGGCCGGTCAGCCAGGCGGCGTAGAGGCCCAGCCCCACGGCCAGCGGCTCCAGCGTCCAAAGGTAGCACCAGGCATCCCAGTCGTGCGTGAGAGCATTGTAGAACAAGATGAGGGCGTTGACCAGCATGATGGTGCCGGGGACGGCCAGGCCGGCCAGGCCGCGGTGCTCGCGCCAGATGGCGATGGGCAGGTAAAACACCAGCGTGCCCAGCACCAGCAGGCCCGGCCAGAGTTGGCCCCAGCCCAGCCGCAGGAACGCATTGGCCACGTTGGCCGCCATGAAGAACAGCCCCGCCAGAATCAGGAGCAGCGCCAGGTAGAGCGTGCCGCGGCTTGGCATGGTTCACCTCCATGGGGGCGGTCAGCTTTCACAGCGATTATTCCAGCGAGCGGCAGCGCCGACCGTTCGGCGAGGACTCGGTCCGGTTGGCGCCACTACCGATGGACGACTCGTTCCTGCAGGTCGAGGCCCCCCTACCGTTCCCCCGTCGCGGGGGAATTGGTCGCACAGCCGCGGCATGGGCAGGCACTGGTACCTTATCCCACAGGAATCCCACACTATCCCACATGGGCCGGCGGCTGAAGGCTGCCCGCTCTCGCCCCTACTTCTTTAGTATATAGAACGTCGCCCGCTTGTCGCCGATACGGATCAACACGTCCTGGTCCACCAGGTCGGCCAAGTCGCGGCGCACGGTCTCGGCGCTCACGTCGGGGCACAGCTCCTGGAACTCGCGGTTGGTGATGCGCCCGTGCTCAGCCACGTAGGCCAGCGCCTTCTCTTGGCGGAGGTTGAGGGCCAGGGCGCTCCAGCGAAAGCCGTCGGGCCGCGCTTCGATCAGGCGCTCGCCGTGGCCGCAGAGCGTGACGCGCAGGCCGTTGGCCGTCTCGACAAAGGCCGGCGCGGGCAACCCCTCGGCCTGCATCAACTGCAGCATGCGGTCGATGCCGTAGCCCAGGCGCTCCACAAAGCCCATGTCGGCCAGCACCTGCATGATGATCTCGTTGCGCGCATAGCGCTCGTGGAGCATGTTCTCCAGCGTCACGTGGCCCGGCAGGCGGCCGGGGCTGTAGACCTCGAGGCGGTCGGCAAAGAGCAGCACGCGGATCTCTTCGCCGCGGATGCCATAGTCGCGGTGCGCCACGGCGTTGACGATCGACTCGCGCACCACCGGCAGCGGGTACTCGGGCCGCTCGTCGCGCTCGAGGGCCTCGATGCGCGCGCCGCGGCGCATGTTGCTCGCCAGAAAGGCCTCGGCGCGGCGGATCTGCTCGGGCAGCGCGCCGCGCACCGTCTCCTGCATAAAGACGTCGCCCATGGTGGTGCCGGGGTAGCGCACGCAGAGGATCTCGGCGGCGGGCAGGAATTGCTGGGGGTTGCGTCCAAAGAGGAGGATGCCGGCATAGGTGGGGGCGAGCTCCGCGTCGAGCCCGCCGCGCCGGCGCAGCAGCTCTTCGAGCGTGCCGCCCGGCCGGGGCGCGAGCTGCTCGGCATAGGCGCGCACGGCCTGCCAATCGATGTCGTCGCCGGTGGCACCGGGCGCAGCGAGCGACTCCTGGCCGGGGTTGGCGCGAGCCAGAAAGAGCTCGCGCAGCGGCCGCGGGCCCAGGGCCACGTTCTCCTTGCCCTGGCGCCGGTAGTAAGCACCGCCGCAGGCGTACACGTGGGGCAGGCCCGGCGGCACAGCCAGCGCCAGGTAGGCGCGGCCGTCGATCTCCAGTGGCTGCGGTAGGGGCAGGACGAGCGGCGGCTCACAGGAAAGCCCGGCCTGCACGGCCTCGTCGAACGCCGCCTCGTCGGCCGCGCCGCGCGCCGCGTGCAAGGCCACCAGCACCGTGCCCCCCGAGGCGTTGGCCAACGCGGCCAGGGTCTGCGCCAGCCGGGCCAGGGCCCCGTGCGCCGGCAGCACCGCGAACCGCTCCCCCGGCCCCGCCGCCAGCAGCGCGCGCCCTTGCTCGGCTTTCATGGCCCCTGACCTCCATTCTACTGCGTACTACGTACTGCGCAAGGTGTGCTCATGTGGGTTGGCCTTGTGCTGAACAAGATCGCCACGGAGCGACAGAGCTACGCAGTGCGCATTACGGGCAACCGGCCACTGTCGCGCGCCGTAGTAACGACTTTGGTCGTCCCTGGACGGGCGGCCAAGTCGGCACATCAGTGCCACATGTGGAACATCGGTCTAGTATTCCTATACAGCGTTGGCCGTCCTTCTGACGACGACTAGAGTCGTTACTACGGATCTCGCCCTATTCGAACGGCACTGGTCCTAGACCACCGCTACGCTGGGCTGGTCCTTGCCCTTGCGCGTGGTCGCCGAGCGCCGGCGCGGGGCAGGCGCACGCCGGGGCGGCGCAGGCAGGAGCGCTGTCGCCAGTACCTCCTCCATGCGCTCCACGGGCACGAGCTGCAGGCCCTTGAGCACACGCTTGGGCACTTCCACCAGGTCGCGCTCGTTCTTCTTGGGCAGCACCAGCGTTTTGATGCCCGCGCGGTAGGCGGCGACCAGCTTTTCGCGCAGGCCGCCGATGGGCAGCACCCGGCCACGCAGCGTGATCTCGCCGGTCATGGCCACGTCGCGGCGCACCGGGCGGCCGGTGAGCGCCGAGATCAGCGCCACGGCGATGGTAATGCCCGCCGAAGGGCCATCCTTGGGGATGGCGCCCTCGGGCACGTGGATGTGGATATCGACCTTATCGAAATCGATATCGGCGATCTCGAGCTGCCTAGCGTGCGCCCGCGCGTAGCTCAGCGCCGCCTGCGCCGACTCCTGCATCACGTCGCCCAGTTGCCCGGTGAGCGAGAGCGACCCCTTGCCTTCCATCGTCGAGACTTCGATGGTCAGGGTGTCGCCGCCCGCTTCCGTCCAGGCCAGGCCGGTGGCCACGCCCACTTCATCCTCTTCCTCGGCCAGGCCAAAGCTGAACTCGGGCGGGCCCAAGAAGCTCAGGAGCGATGCCGGCGTCACCCGCACCGGCGCGCGGCGGCCCTCGGCCACCCGGCGCGCGATCTTGCGGCAGATGTTGGCGATGGCGCGCTCCAGGTTACGCACGCCCGCCTCGCAGGTGTATTCGCGGATGATCTGGCGCACGGCGTCGTCGGTAATGTGCAGCCGCTCGAGGCCGTGCTGCTCCAGCTCCCGCGGCACCAAGAAGCGCCGCGCAATCTCGAGCTTTTCCTCCTCGACGTAGCCCAGAAACTCGATCACCTCCAGCCGGTCACGCAGGGCCGGTGGCACGGGGTCGAGGATGTTGGCTGTCGTGATAAACATCACCTGCGACAGGTCGTAGGGCACCTCGAGGTAGTGGTCCGAGAAGGCATTGTTCTGCTCGGGGTCCAGCACCTCCAGCAGCGCGGCCGACGGGTCGCCGCGAAAGTCCATGCCGATTTTGTCGATCTCGTCGAGCATGAACAGCGGGTTCACCGAACCGGCGCGGCGCATAGTCTGGATGATGCGGCCGGGCAGCGCACCGACATAGGTCCGCCGGTGGCCGCGAATCTCGGCTTCGTCACGGATGCCACCCAGGCTGACGCGCACGAAATTGCGCCCCAGCGCCTGGGCGATCGACTTGCCGAGCGATGTCTTGCCGGTGCCCGGCGGCCCGGCGAAGCACAGGATGGGGCTGCGCATCTTGCTGCCGGCCAGCTTGCGCACAGCCATGTGCTCGAGGATGCGCTCCTTGGCCTTGGGCAGGCCATAGTGGTTGTCCTCCAGAATCTGTGCCGCCCTCTTGATGTCGAGGTTGTCTTCGGTGGCGCCGGACCACGGCAGGCCGATGAGCCAATCTACATAGGTGCGGATGATGCCCACTTCGGGGGCGCCGCTCGGCATGGTCGCCAGGCGATCCAGCTCCTTGTTGGCCCGCTCGCGCGCCTCATCGGGCATGCCCGACGTAGCGACCTTTTCGCGCAGCTCGGCAATCTCCTGCGCCTGCGGGTCGCCCTCGCCCAGCTCGTTCTGGATGATGCGCATCTGCTCGCGCAAAAAGTACTCGCGCTGGCTGCGGTCCACCTCCTGCTGCACCTGCGAGTGGATGCGGCTCTCCAGCTCGAGCACGTCGAGCTCTTTGGCCAGGTAGATGCTCACCTTCTGCAGCCGCGCCACGACGTCGTCGGTCTCCAAGAGCGCCTGGCGCTGCGCTACGTCGAGCGAAAGCACCGAGCCGATCAGGTCGGCCAGCCAGCCCGGCTCGCTCACGTTCATCGCCGCCACATAGGCGTCATCGCTGAGGTTGCGGCTCAGCCGCACCACCTTCTCGAACAGGGCCAGCACGGCCCGCATCAGCGCCTCGGTGGAGAGGCTGTGGTCCTGCACTTCGGGGATCGTCTCCACCCGTGCCGTGACGCAGGGGCTGTCGCCCGCAAAGCCAAGCATGCGCACCCGCCGCCGGCCCTGCACCCAGACGCTGGTCGTGCCATCGGGCATGCGCAGCATGCGGCCGATGAGCACCTCGGTGCCCACGGGGTAGAGATCGTCGACGCTCGGGCCCTGCACCTCTTGGTCACGCTGAGTAAAGACCGCCACCCGCTGATCGCGGGCCATGGCCGTCTCCACCGCCCGGATGGAGCGCTCGCGCCCCACAAAGAGCGGCGCCACCATGTGCGGAAAGATGACCGTATCGCGCGCCGGCAACACCGGCAGCTCTACGATCTCCTCGGGGCCCTGCTGCTCTTCGGATACGTCCTCGTCTAGAAACGAGTCGAAATTGTCGAGACTCATGTCATCCGAGCCCATATGCGCTCTCGCCATCCGGTAAACCAACCTCCGGTATCAAACCAACCCAAAACTGTCTCTCGGAAGCACGTCGTAGCCCCCCTTGGCCGCCACAGGCGGCTTGTGGGGGTTCTGGATATGCGCCAACAAGCAGCGGACGACTGTGCCGCAGCAAGTCGTCTCGCCCTGCTTCAACTATACCACACTTTGGCAGAAACTCAAGCGTCCACATCGTGCAGGGTACGCGTCGGAGCCCCCCGTGACCGGCTTTCACGCTCCGCGCCCACCCGGTGCGGGCCCTTTCAGGGGTTTTGAAGTGGCGGCGAGGGCCATTGTGCGCCCCCGGGGGCGCACAATGGCCCTCGCCGCCACTTCAAAACCCCTGCCCTGGTTAGGGCCGGGCGGCAGCGAAGCATGTTGGCCGGCCGCCACCAGGGTATAGGCCGGCGGCGTGCTGGCCCGCCTGGCGGCGCTATGCTATACTCTCTCTCAGAATGGAGGCCGGGTCTCTCATCCGGCGTGGTCCTGCCCAAGAGCGAGTCAGTCAGCTTGAAACAACACCTGCGCACAACCGACGTAGCCCGAGCCGCCGACGTGCACCCCAATACCGTCCGGCTGTACGAGGCCTGGGGCTTTCTGGGCAGCGTGCCCCGCGGCCGCAACGGCTACCGCCTCTTCAGCGAGGCGCACCTCGACCAGATGGTGCTCGCGCGCATCGCGCTGCGCTGGCCCTACCCCGGCGGCAACCAGCGCGTCGTCGCACTCGTCAAGCGTGCGGCCGGCGGCGACCTCAGCGGCGCCCTGGCGCTCGCCCACGAGTACCTGGCGTGCGTGCAGGCCGAGATTGCGCGGGCCGAGGCCGCGGCTGACCTCCTCGAGCATTGGGCACACGGGTTGCCTGCCGATGCCGGCAGTTCCCGGCGCCTGCCCATCCGCCGCGCTGCCAGGCTGCTCGGCAGCACGCCCGACGCCCTGCGCAACTGGGAACGCAACGGCCTCATCCGCGTGCCGCGTGACCCCAAGAGCGGCTACCGTGCCTACGGCGCCGCCGAGATGGCTCGCCTGCGCATCATCCGCACCCTGCGCTTGGCCGGTTACAGCATGATGGCCATCCTGCGCATGATGCGCTCCCTCGACCAGGGGCGGCACGCCGACCTGCGCCAGGTGCTGGATACCCCCGGCTCTGAAGAGGATGCCGCGTACGTCACCGACCGCTGGCTGTCGACCCTCCGCGAGCAGGAGCAGCGCGCCCGCGCCGTCATCGCCCAGCTCGAGGCCATGATCCGCAAGAGTTCGTAGTGCGAGAGAAGCGCCTGCGGGGCAGAGGCCCGCAGGCGCTTCTCTCGCACTACAAGCAGGCCAGGCAAACCCTCCACTTGCCCACCAAGGTTGTATAATAGAGGTGCCTGGCCATTACGGCCAGCATTTGGCCTATCCGGCAAGCCCTAGCCTGCCGGGCTGGCCGGCGCCGGCAGTGAGCCGGGCTTGATGCTTCGCACGAGTCCGGCTTGGAACCCTTGAGGCGGGGTTTTGGCGGGTCGGTTGGCGTCGTTGGCCGCCCGCGGGCGGCCAACGACGCCAACCGACCCGCCAAAACCCCTATCCCGGGTGGAAGCCGGTTGCCGGCAGCGCGAGATGCCCGGCCATTGCCGGGATGAGGCCGGCCCTGCCGCAGAGGCTCTTCGCAGCAACACCCGAAAGGTGGAGAGATGCGGGATCAGATCGTCATCCGCGGCGCCCGTCTGCACAACCTGAAGAATGTAACCCTCAGCATCCCCAAGGGCAAGCTCGTCGTCTTTACCGGGCTCTCGGGCTCGGGCAAGTCGACCCTGGCCTTTGACCTGCTGCACAGGGAGGGCCAGCGGCAGTACATGGAGTCGCTCGGCTTGGTGACCCACGAAGCCAAGCCGCAGGCCGAGTCGCTCGTGGGCTTGTCGCCCTCCATCAGCGTCGACCAGCATCTGACCAACCACAGCCCGCGCTCGACGGTGGGCACCGTCACCGAGGTCTATACCTACCTGCGCGTGCTCTATGCGCGCATCGGCCACCGCCCCTGCCCGCACTGCGGCGGCGACGTGCCGCCCGCCTACGACAGAGGCAACGGCGAAGCCTGGGACGACGATGACGACGGTGGCGACGACGTCCACAGCACCCCCTGCCCGCGCTGCGGCACGGCGCTGCCCGAGATCGGCATGGCCCACTTTTCCTTCAACAAGCTGGCCGGCGCCTGCCCCACCTGCACCGGCCTGGGCGTGGTGCAGACGGCCAACGTGGCCGCGCTGCTCGACGAGACGCGCAGCATCGAGGGCGGCGGCGTGCTCCGCTGGGACGCCAAGTACGAAATCCCGCGCTACGCGCAGACGCTGCAGCGGGCCGCAGAGCACTATGGTTTCACCTTTGACCCGGCAGCGCCGATCGGTTCGCTGGGCGCCGCGCAGCGCGACCTGCTGCTCTACGGCGTGGGCAGCCCGCAGTTCCGCCGTCGCTTTCCCGACATCGACCCGCCCGAGACGGCGGCGGCGGGCCGCTTCGAGGGCATCGTCACCGGCACGCTGCGCCGCTACGAGGAGAACATCCACAAGGTTGCCTACCGCGAAAAGATGGAAAAGCTGCTGGTGACGCAGACGTGCCCCGACTGCGGCGGCGACCGGCTGCGCCCCGAGAGCCGCCGGGTGACCGTGCTCGGCGAGACGATCGTGCAGCTCTCGCAGCGGCCGCTCAGCGAACTGGCGGGCTGGCTGGAGGGGCTGCAGGCGGCCCTGTCGCCGCAGGCGTGGGAGGTCGCCGAGCCTATCGTGGGCGACCTGCGCGGCCGCGTGCGCCGGCTGATCGACGTCGGCGCGGGCTACCTGACCCTGGCGCGCACCTCACCCACCGTCTCGGCGGGCGAAGCGCAGCGTCTGCGGCTGGCTTCGCTTCTCGGCTCGGGGCTGAGCGGCGTCCTCTACGTCCTCGACGAGCCGACCATCGGCCTGCATCCGCGCGATACGGCGCGCATGATCGCCGTGCTCAAGCAACTGCGCGACCTCGGCAATACGGTGCTGGTCGTGGAGCACGACCTCGACGTGGTGCGCGCCGCCGACCATGTCGTCGACCTTGGGCCGGGGGCCGGGGAGCAGGGCGGCGAGGTGGTCGTGGCCGGGCCGCCAGAGGCGGTGGCCGCCTGCCCGGCCTCGGCCACCGGCCGCTACCTCTCGGGCCGCGAGCGCATCGCCGTGCCCTCGCGGCGCCGCGGCAACGGCCGGCGCCTGGTGATCCGCGGCGCCCGCGCCAACAACCTGAAGGACATCACCGTGGCCCTGCCGCTGGGCATGCTGGTGGCGGTGACGGGGGTCTCGGGCTCGGGCAAGTCGACGCTGCTCTACGACATCCTTGACCGCGCCGCGCGGCAGCGCTTCTACGACGCCGGCGATGCCCCCGGCGATCACGAGACAATCGAAGGCTGGGAGCACCTCGACAAGTTCATCACCATCGACCAGACGGCGATTGGCCGCACGCCGCGCTCCAATGCGGCCACCTACACCGACGCCTTTGCCGCCATCCGCGACACCTTCGCCGCCCTTCCCGAGGCGCGCGAGCGCGGGCTGCAGGCGAGCCACTTTTCCTTCAACGTGCCCGGCGGGCGCTGCGAGCGCTGCGAGGGCGCGGGTACGCTCACGGTGCAGATGCACCTGATGCCCGACGTGCAGGTACGCTGCCCCGCCTGCCACGGCCGCCGCTTCCGGCGCGAGGTGCTCGCCGTGCGTTACCGCGGCCACTCGATCTCCGGCGTGCTCGACATGACCATCGAAGAGGCGGCGGCGGCCTTCCAGGACGTGCCGGCGGCCGCGGCCCGGCTGGGGCTGATGGTGGATGTGGGCCTGGGCTATCTGCGCCTTGGGCAGCCGGCGACCTCGCTCTCGGGCGGCGAGGCGCAGCGCGTCAAGCTGGCCAAAGAGCTCGCGCGCCGCGCCGGCGGCCACACGCTCTACCTGCTCGACGAGCCAACCACCGGCCTGCATCCGGCCGACGTGGCGCGGCTGCTGGGCATCCTGCAGCGGCTGGTCGCTGCCGGGAACACGGTGCTGGTGATCGAGCACAACCTCGACGTCATCAAAGTTGCCGACTGGGTAGTGGACCTCGGCCCCGAAGGCGGCGACGCCGGCGGGCGCATCATCGCCGAGGGCACGCCTGAGCAGGTGGCCAACGTCGCCGCCTCGCACACCGGCGCCCGCCTGCGCCCGCTGCTTCGCGCGTAAACCCGGACTCCCGAACTTGTTCGGCGCCCCCCAATCCGGACTCCCCGACTTGTCGGGGCGTACCCACCCGACAGCCCGAACAAGTTCGGGAGTCCGGGCCGGGAGTCCGGGCCGGGAATCCCCAACTTGTTGGGGCGTCCGTGCCACGGCACAGGGCACCGCCCGAACAAGTTCGGGAGTCCGGGCCGGGAGTCACGTTCGGGAGTCCAGGGGCAGACGGCCCGAATTCGGGAGTCCGGGAATGATGAAGGAGGATGTCATGTCCAGATCGACCACCCCTATGGCGCATCTGACGCGCCTGGTCGAGCTCGGCCCGCGGCCGGTTGGCTCGCCCGCCCACGGGGCCACAGCGGGCTATATCGCCGACGTCCTCGGCGGCCTGGGCTACGAGGTCGAGCGCCAGGCCTGGCCCTTCCCCTCCTGGCAGGAGGAGGAGACGCAGCTCACGCTCGGCGGCGAGGCGCTGGCCGCGGCCGCCAACGGCTTCTCACCATCCTGCGACGTGGCGGCGCCGTTCGTGGCGCTGGGCACCCTGGCCGAGCTGGCGGCGGCAGAGCTCGCGGGGCGCATCGCCGTCCTCTACGGCGAACTCACCCGCGAGCCGTTGGCGCCCAAGGCCAATCGGGTCTACAATCCACCTGCGCACCAGGCGCTGATCCGCGAGCTCGAGGCCAAGGCGCCGCTGGCGGCCATCACCGTCAACCCCAGCGCCGGCAGCCTGGCGCGCATCATCACCGATTGGGAGCTGGCCATCCCCTCGGTCACGGTGCCCGCCGAGGTGGGCCGGCGGCTGCTCGGGCAGGCGGGCGCCGAGATCCATCTGCGCATCGCCAGCCGCCGCGGGCCAGGCGAGGCCTGCAACGTGGTCGCCCGCCGGCCCGGCACCCGCCGCGAGCGCCTGGTGCTCGCGGCGCACTATGACACCGCCATCGACGCCCCCGGCGCCGTCGACAACGCCTCGGGCGTGGCCGTGCTGCTGGCGATCGCTGAGCGCCTTGCCCGAGGGAATCTGCGCCTGGGCGTCGAGCTCGTGGCCTTTGGCGATGAGGAATCGGGCGGGCACGGCGACGAGCTGTACCTGCAGCACTACGGCCTGGAGGCCATCCCGGTCTTCTCGGGCCTGCCCACGCCGCGCGATGGCGAGCGCCTGGGTTACACGCTGGCCGCCATCAACGTCGACGGCGTGGGGCAGGCGGTGGGGGTGAACACCGTGACGTCGCTGGCCTGCTCGGAGGCGTTTGGGGCGCTGGTGGCGAGCGTGGCAGCCGCGCACCCGGGAGTCAGCGTCGTCGCCCCGTGGCCGGCGAGCAACCACTACACCTTTTTCTCGCACGGCGTGCCGGCGGTTGCCCTCGGCTCGGTAGGCGTGGCCAACATCATGCACACGCCCGCTGATACGGCCGACTGGGTCAGCGGCCACAAGCTCGACGAGGCGCTGGCGCTCGTCGCCGAGCTGCTGGCTGCGCTGCAGGACAAGGACCTGGATTGGTGCCGCTCGGAGCGGCAGAGTGGGTAGAATCCTGCCCAAGCTGTTTGCATCTTGCGAGGAGTCGGGGTAAGATCACAGTCGCTTGCGAAGAGACGATGGGCCGGGTGGTCCCGGAACCGGTCCATCGAGCCGATGATGGCAGACATTGGAGCACGACGTGCGGCCGACAGTAGGGCTTTCAAGGGAAGGCGGGAATCGAGCCCATGGCAGCACGCGAGCAGAGGGATCAACGAAGGTTCGGCATAGGAGAGTGGTACGGAAAGCTGTTCACCGAGCTCACAGGCGACGAACGCAAGTCCTACGCTGATCTGCAGCAGCTCCCCAAGAAGGTGCGTCCGGATCAGCCCTGTCCCTTTCAGAGCGCAGCCACAAACGTTGTCCCGCGCAACAAGGAGGGCGGGGTGTGCACCCTTCGCCTCTACACCCGTTCAAGAGCAGGGGGTGAGGCGGGCATAGTCGAGGGTGATGACGGCGATCTTCGTACTGTCTGCCCAAAGCGGTTCGAGCAAGACGGCACCATCTATGCCTGGGTAGGGCAGGTCCTCTTGGGATGCGACATGCCGCAGGTGGTTCGCGAAGTGGGTTTCCTGTCAGCGGTATCCGCCAAGGGTGATCCAGAGGAGCCCAGCGCCGATGTTGGGCGCATTGACGAAGTGCTCATCGTGCCAGATGTCGATCCTCTGAGGTGGTGTGCCCTGGAGATTCAGGCAGCATACTTCCAGGGAGACGCCATGAGTCGCGAGTATCATGCGATGAGGGAACATAGCCAGAGCGCGCTGCCGTTCCCCAGCGGCAATCGCCGCCCGGACTATCGGAGCAGCGGACCGAAGAGGCTCATGCCACAACTACAGACCAAGGTGCCCTCATTGCGCAGATGGGGAAAGAAGATGGCTGTGGTGGTGGACCGTGCTTTCTTTGCGGCCTTGGCCCCTATGGCGGAAGTATCGCACGTCTCGAACTGCGACATCGCCTGGTTCGTGGTACGGTATGACGAGAATGCCGGATTGGTTCCCGACAAGGTATTCTTGACGACCCTCGAGCAGGCGGTAGAGGGCATCACGGCGGGAGCGCCTGTGAGCCTTGAGGTGCTTGAGGAAAGGATACGCGCCAAGCTTGCTCAGCTTAGCCCGCGTCCTTAGCGCGTGCCCACGACAGATCGCGACCGATGAGCAACTCGGTCTCTTGGGCGTGGTGTGTGTTCTTCATGGCGATCTCTTCGGTATCGAAGCCGTGTTTCGCGGCCAAGCGCCGGATCTCTGGGGCGTTGTCGTACGTCATCAAAAAGTCGCCGCGCAGAGTGGCCGCAACCCGGAATAGCGCTTCGTGATCGATCGCCGAGTGAGCATACAGTCGCCTGCCAGCCACGGTGTACGGGGGATCGATGAAATACGCCACGTCAGGGCGGTCGGCCTGAAGGCAGAGATAGTCGATGCCGTCACCCTGTACGAAGGTGATTCTGTCCTTCAACGACACGATGGCCAATATGCGCCGCTGCAGGGTCTCCGGATACCAACGGGAGGCTATCCCCCGCCCGTTCTCGCCCGCCTTCATCAGACTTGCGCCCGGAGCGAGAATGCCTCCCCTCTGTACCCTGTTCCTGAGAAGCGTGGCGAAAGCCCTCTCATACAGCGAAGTGGGATGGGCTGCCAGAATGGCCTTGACCGCCTCCAGGGATAGCTCAAAGTCGGCCACGTGGTTGGCCAGTCTGCCGCCCTCGCCGTTCAGGATTACCTGCCACAGCGCTGCGACATCTTTGTCCAGCTCTACCAGCGTCACCCGATCAACCAAGCGCTCAAAGGCCGCCGTCAGCCCGACGATGGCTCCACCGGCAAACGGTTCGATGAGCTCCCGTGGGCGAGGTCAAGGCTATGAAGCCAGAGCCTGATGCGGGGTACCAGCCAGGTTTTGCCTCCAGGATAGCGAAGCGGGCTGCGGTGTGGCACAGCTGCGACATTCACGATCTTGGCTGTGCTGGGCACATCAGGGGGATTCATGGCGCCTCCATGGCGATCCAACAGGGGCCTCGGACATGATTGCCAGAGAGTAGGTTGCCAGGCGTCCACGTTCTTACCTCACCATTCTTGCTGCCGGCAGAACGGACAGAGATCCTTGGCACCTGGAGCTAGACTGATCAGCTATCAGTTGAGTACACAGTACAATTATAGCACAGCTGAGCTATCGCCGCAAGCCGGAAGACGTTCAGGACTCCGGTACGTTGGCCAAACAGAAGCCGGCAAAGGTGCGAAGCCAGCTTGGCAGTCCTCAAGAAGGGGATCATGTTCGTCGTCATACCGCAAGGCCCTCCCGCAGGACTTTATCGTGGATGGGCAGCACGGAGATGGCCCCCGTCTGCCACGATTCGCGATCGACGACCAACGTACTGGAATTGGTGCCATACTCCAGGTTGACGTGGAACACGATATCGGTGATCTTGTGCCGTTCCGGTCGCGCAAGGGGTCGCGCGGTCACGATGAGCAGATCGATATCCGACTCTGCATCTGCTTCGCCGCGCACGGCAGACCCGTACAGGACAAATTGAACGATGGCGAATTGGGCTCGCACCCTTCGCCTGATCTCGCTCAGCGCGGTAAGCTCGGCTGGCGCCAATGGAAGAACTTGCCTATCACTCATGACATCAGTATAGGCGAGGTCGTGGTGGAAATCAACCTTAAGGGGCATGTTGTCTGCTCAGGAACTCAGCCTGCCCTAGACATTCAGGGCCGGCGACCGGCTATGACGCGTCGCGCAAGACCGGTACGGAGCCTTTAAGGAGGGGTTTTTGGCGGCTGGCGCCGTTGCCCGGCCCGCGGGCCGGGCAACGGCGCCAGCCGCCAAAAACCCCTTGCCAAGGGCTCAGGGCCGGAAGGGCGCGCAGCGAAATGCCCGGCTGTCGCCAGGAGGCTGGGAACGCCCGAACTTGTTCGGGAGTCCGACAACCTGTCGGAGAGGAGTTGCGATGGCCGTCCGCGAAATCCAGGCCAAGAGCATGCTGCAGAAGAGCGGCCTGCCGGGGGCACAGTACGTGGTCAACCCCTACGTGGGCTGCGTGCACGGCTGCGTGTATTGCTATGCGCGCTTTATGAAGCGCTTCACCGGCCACAACGAGCCCTGGGGCCGCTTTCTCGACGCTCGCGTCAACGCGCCCGAGCTGCTGCGTCGCGAGCTGGCCCGGCGCCGCGCCCCGCTGGAGGGGGCCGTCTTTCTGTCGAGCGTCACCGATCCCTACCAGCCGCCTGAGGCGCGCTACCGCCTGACGCGCGGCGTGCTCGAGGCGCTGCTGGATCACGGCGCGGCGGTCGACATCCTCACCAAGTCGGACCTGGTGCTGCGCGACCTGGACCTCTTGCGCCAGTTCAAGACGTGCACCGTGGGCCTGAGCCTGAGCACCCTCGACGACGCGCTGGCCCGCCGTACCGAGCCGCGCGCCACGCCGCCGACGAAACGCCGCGCCGCCCTGCAGGCGCTGCACGACGCCGGCGTGCGCACCTACGCCTTCATCAGCCCCTACCTGCCCCAGCTCTCGGCCGGCATCGAAGAGCTGCTCGAAGCCCTCGCGGGGGCGGTCGACGAAGTGGGCGTGGAGGCGCTCAACCCCAGCGGCGCCAACTGGGCCGGCGTCGAAGCCGCCATACACCGCCACTACCCCGAACGCCTGGAGACCCATCGTGCGGCCGTGCGCGATGCCGGCTACTGGGCCGCGCTGGAGCTGCAGGCCCGGCAGGCGGCGGCGCGCCTGGGCATCCGATTCACCGGGTTCTACCGCCATTGAGGGACAAGCCACAGAGTCGCTCGTGACCGGGCTTCACGCTTCGCACATGCCCGGTTCGGAGCCTTTGGGGCGGGGTTTTGGTGGGTTGGTCGATGCTCGTGGCTGCCCCCGCGGGGGCAGCCACGAGCATCGACCAACCCACCAAAACCCCTATCCCGGGCGAGAGCCGGATGGTGGCAGCGGGCAATGCCCAGCTATCACCAGTAAGGATGACGACCTTCAGGCATTCGTGGGCATCGGCGTTGACAGATACTGCAGAATACGCTATGATGTAGTCACGGAACGAACTACTTGGAGGCGAGCCATGGGCGAAATCGGAATCCGCGATCTGAAGACGCGTGCGTCGGAGGTTGTGCATGAAGTGAAAGAGCACCGCAAGCGCTACACCATTACGCGCCGCGGGCGGCCGGTGGCCCTGCTGATTCCGGTGGAGAACGCCGAGAGCGCAGCCCCTACGGAAAGCCATGAGGCATGGCAGGCTTTCCTGCGCGCCGGCGAGGAGATCAGCCGCAACTGGCAGGCCCCGCAGAGCGCCGTCGAGCTGCTGTCAGAGATGCGGCGCTGAGGCCGGCCATGCCAGCGACATTCGTCGTAGATGCCAGCGTCTTTCTCAGCGCCGCTCGCGCGCAAGAGAAGAGCCACTTCGATAGCCAACGCTTCCTGGCGCACCTGCAAGCCAATGCCGTCCCTATCATCGCACCCACTCTGCTGCTGCCTGAGGTTGGGGGCGCCGCCGGGAGGGCCAGCGGTACCGGGCCCGCCCGGCACCTTGTGACGGCAATCGCTGGCCTGACGCATACGATCTTGGTGCCGCTGGACAGAGCCCTGGCCCAGGTCGCTGCCGACATCGCCGGGCAGTGTGGGCTGCGTGGCAGCGACGCCGTCTATGCCGCCGTTGCCCTGCGCTTCGGGACCTGCCTGGTCACGCTCGATCGGGAGCAGCGGGAGCGGGTGGCCGGCCTGATCGACGCGCAATACCCCGCTGAGGCCTGCGCCGGCCTGGGCCTATAGCGCCCACTGCGTATCCACGGATAGGCCATCAGCCATATGCTACCAGCCATGCAACTGCTCAGCCTGTCATTGCGAGCCGCAGCGAAGCAATCTCCAACGTGGCCGTGACGCGCATGGCTGGGGATTGCTTCGCGGAGCTTGCACTGAGCGAAGCGAACGTGGCTCGCAATGACAGGCTGAGCAGTGACCCAGCCATCCGCTATCGGCCGTCACCCCTCGCGGTACGTCGCCCAGGCATCGGGCGATTCGTACGCCTGCACGTAGGCCAGGCGCACCGCGGGCAATGCCTCGCGCAGCGCCTGGTAGATGGTGCGGGCGATGTTCTCGGCCGAAGGGTTGATCTGGTCGAAGGGCGGCGTCTCGTTCAGGTTGGTGTGGTCAAAGCGCGCCAGGATGCCGTCGAGGACGCGCTTGAACTCGGTAAAGTCAAGCGACAGGCCGATCTCGTTCAGCGTATCGCTCTGCGCGCAGGCCACCACCTCATAGCGATGGCCGTGCAGGTTCTCGCAGCGCCCCTGGTAGCCCCGCAGGGCATGCGCGGCGTCAAAGTGTCGGCGAACACAGACCTCGTACATACACACTCCTCTCGATCTACCCTCGCGCCAGCACACGGGCCAGCTCGGCCGCTTCCTCTGCCATCTCCGGCGAATCCGCCTGGCCGGCACGACGCTTGTCGAGCAGCGCGTTCAGCCGCCGGTGGCGCTCCGCCGTCAGCGGGTAGCGCCCGGCAAAGACGAGCGCCAGCGCCAGCAGCACCAACGGCGCCAGCACAAAGATCAGCCGCAGCGCCAGCACGAACCCGGCGGGCTGGGCCTGCTCGATCAGCTTGGTGGCGCCGCCCACCACCTGCTCCACCGGCCGTACATAGCCGGCCAGGCCGATGACCTGCGAGACCATGAAGATGGCCAGCGCCGAGCTGAGCTTGCGGGTGAAGGTGACCAGCGCCGAGAAGATGCCCTCGCGCCGCTCGCCACTCTGCAGCTCGTCCACGTCAGGGATATCGGGAAAGATGGCATAGATCATCACCACGATGCCGCCGGTGGCCAGGCCGATGAGCAGCGCAAAGCCGTAGATCACCCACACGGGGCTCTCTGGCGCCATCAAGAGGCTCGTCAGCATCGCCACCATCCACAGCGCCGCCCCCAGGCTGTAGCCACGCGACTTGCCGATGCGCCGGCTCAGCGCCACGTAGAGCGGCAAGACGGCCACCTGGGCCACGAGCAGCGCGCCGCTGACATAGTTGGCCTCGTCGCCGCGCCCGAGATAGTACTTCATAAAGTAGACCAGCACGCTGCTGACCGTATCCATGGCCACAAACGCCAGCAGGTACATCATCAGCGCGCAGACGAAGGTGCGCACCTGGAAGGGCTCGACAAAGGCCTGCCTCCAGTTGAACCTGGCCGGGGGCTTTTGGAATGCCTTGCGCTCGCGCGTCGTGATGACGGTAGCGATGAAAGGCAGCGCAAAGAAGGCGCCGAAGGCCAGCCCCATCACGATATAGCCCTGCCGCATGTCGGCGAACTGTTTCACGATCTCGAGCGGCAAGAGCGCGCACAGGATCGACGACAGCGTCGAGAAGAAGATGCGCACCGAGCTGAGCGTAGTGCGCTCGTGATAGTCGAGCGTCAATTCCGCCTGGAGCGCGCTATAGTTGAGCGTGACGATGCTGACCACGGTCGAGAAGAAGAGGTAGGAGCCGATGACCAGCGCAAAGCGCTGCGCCTCGGCCGGCGCGTTGAACGGAAAGAACAGCGCAAAGAATGAGAGAAAGACAAAGGGGATGCCAAGGAGGAGATAGGGCCGGCGCCGGCCCAGCACGGTGCGTGTGCGGTCGGCGAGCACCCCCTCAAAGGGGTCGGTGATGGCGTCGTACACCTTGCTGATGAGGATCACCGTGCCTGCCAGGCCGGGGCTCAGGCGCACGACGTCGGTCAGGAAGTACAGGTAGTAGAAGCTGATGATGACGCCCGAGCCGCCGCCATAGATATCGCCCAGGCCATAGCCGATCTTGCGCCACCAGGAGAGCTTTTCCGAAGGGGAGAGGGTCACGAGAATCCTCCTTTGGGAGACACAGCGCCACCAAGACCTGTAGAGAGCCTGTCATTGCGAGTACCTTCGCGTTCCCTTGGCGCCTTTGCGGTGAATCGCCCCTCATGGCGCGAGGCGCGTGAGATCGCGCGGGAAGAGCGTGGTCTCGCGGATGTTGGCCAGGCCCAGGAGCTGCATCAGGAAGCGCTCCAGGCCGATGGCAAAGCCGCCGTGGGGCGGCATACCGTGGCGGAAGGCCTCGAGGTAGCCGGCGAAATCCTCCGGGTTCAGCCTCCGCGCCTCCAGCGCGGCGACATAGTCCTCATAGCGGTGCAGCCGCTGGCCGCCGGTGACGAGCTCGGTACCGCGGAAGAGCAGGTCGAAGCTGTTGGAGTAGGCCGGGTCGGCCGGGTTGGGGTGGGTATAGAACGGCCGCTTGGCCATCGGGTAGCCGGTGACAAAGACCCAGTCCGACTCGTAGCGCTCGCGCGCCCACTCGCCCAGCCAGCGCTCGTCCTCCGGCGCCAGGTCGGGCTCGCCGCGCACGTCGCGCCCCGTCTCCCGCCAGATCATCTCCAGCGCCTCGGGGAAGTAGACCTCGGGGATGGCCTCGGGCACGTGCGGCGGCGCGGCCTCGAGCAGCGCGAGGTCCTGCTCGTGGTGGGCACCCAGGTGGCCGACGATGGCGCGCATCACGCCGCTGAGCACGCCCATGACGGTGTGATGGTCGTGGACAAAGCCCATTTCGGCGTCGAGGCTGACGTACTCGTTGATGTGCCGCGCCGTGTTGTGCGGCTCGGCGCGAAAGACCGGCCCCACCTCGAACACGCGCTCATAGACCCCCACCATGATCTGCTTGTAGAACTGGGGGCTCTGCGCCAGGTAGGCCGTGCGCCCCAGGTAGTCGACCGGGAAGACGTTGGCGCCGCCTTCGGTGGCGGTGCCAACGAGCTTGGGCGTCTGGATCTCGGTAAAACCCTCGCCGTAGAGGTAGCCGCGGTAGGCGTGCATGATGGCCGCGCCCAGGCGGAAGATGGCCCGCTTTTGCGGCTGGCGCAGGCCGACGGCGGCGTGGTCGAGGAACACGTCGAGGCCAGGCTTGAACACCCGCTTGTTCAGCTCAAAGGGCGGCGGCGCCTCGGCCGGCGAGAGGACGTGCACGCGGCATTCGCGCAACTCAAAACCGCCCGGCGCCTGCGGCGCAATGGCCACCACACCCTCAATCGCCAGCACCGACTCGTCGGGCAGCGGCGCCACTGTGGCCACCTCGTCGGCCTCGTCGAGCACCGCCTGGGCGATGCCCCAGCCGTCGCGCAGCGCCAAAAAGTTGATGCCGCCCAGCCGGCGCAGCCGGAAGCGCCAGCCCTGCAAGAGCACCCGCTCGCCGATATGCTCGGCCAACTGGGTCGTCATGATGCGTTCCATCTCGGCCTCCCATCACTCCTACCACAATGCCGTGGGTATACCACAGGCGGCGGGCCTGGTCAAGCGATAGCCAACCTCAGGGGACAGCCGGCTATCTAGCTGCGCCACCACCCGGTTCAGGCCAAAGGGGTATGGTGGCGACCGGCTTTCACGCGATGCGCTAGCCCGGTTCAGCCCCATATGGGGGTTTTGGCGGGTTGGTTGGCCCTGCAGGCTGCCCCTGGCGCGCCCGCGGGCGCGCCAGGGGCAGCCTGCAGGGCCAACCAACCCGCCAAAACCCCTCCTGGCGTAGGGCCGGGCGCGCGAGGGCATACATCTGCACATATTCGTCGGCGCCCAAGGGGCGGCGGCAACGCACATGGCCCGGCTGCCACCAGGACCGGAAGTGCTCACGGATACTTGACCACCGCCAGGCACTATGGTAACATGGCCGGTGGAAGGAGAGGTATGGACTGGAGTCTGGATGATACCATCGCCGCCATCGCCACGCCCGCGGGTGAGGGCGGCATCGGCATCATCCGTCTGAGCGGCCCCGAGGCGCTGCGCATCGTGCGCCGCCTGGTCGTGCTCGCGCGCGCGAGCGAGTGGCAGCCCTGGCGCCTGTGCTACGGCCACGTCGTCGACCCTGCAAGCGGCGCCATGGTCGACGAGGTGCTCGCAGTGTGCATGCCCGCGCCGCACACCTATACGCGGCAGGATGTGGCCGAAATCCACTGCCACGGTGGCCCCGAGCCGCTGCGCCAGGTGCTGACGCTGTGCCTGCAGCAGGGCGCGCGCCTGGCCGAGCCGGGCGAGTTCACCCTGCGCGCCTTCCTCAACGGGCGCCTCGACCTGGCGCAGGCCGAGGCGGTGGTCGACGTGGTGCGCGCCCGCAGCCGGGCGGGCCTGCAGACGGCCATGGGCCAGCTCGGCGGGCAACTCTCTGACCGCGTGCGCGCGGTGCGCGGCGGCCTGCTCGAGGCCCTGGCCCACCTCGAAGCGGCCATCGACTATCCCGGTGACGAGATCCCCCCCTGCGACCTGCCGGCCGCGCTCGCCGAGGCGGCCGCGGCGCTCGACGCGCTGCTCGCAGGCGCCGAGCGGGGTCTGGCCTACCGCCAGGGCATCCGCACCGCCATCGTCGGCCGGCCCAACGTGGGCAAGTCGAGCCTGCTGAATGCGCTGCTGCGCGCCGACCGCGCCATCGTCACCGCCATCCCCGGCACCACGCGCGACACGCTGGAGGAGAGCGTCGTCGTGGGCGACGTGCCGCTGGTGCTCGTCGATACCGCGGGCATCAACGATTCCGCCGATCCAGTGGAGCGATTGGGCGTGGCGCGCAGCCGGGCCGCCCTCGCTACAGCCGGCCTGGCGCTGCTGGTCGTCGACGGCTCGCAGCCGCCCGATGCGCGCGACCGGGCCATCGCCGCCGAGCTCGCCGGCCGCGAGGCGCTGCTCGTGGTCAACAAGTGCGACCTGCCGCCGGCCACCGGCGGCGAGGCACTGCTGCCGGGCCGGCGCGCGGTGCGCATCTCGGCGCTGACAGGCCAGGGGCTCGACGCGCTGGAGCAGGCCCTGCTCGACACCATCCTGGCCGGCCGGCTGCAGGCCGACGACACGCCCCTCGTCAGCCGCCCGCGCCATGTCGAGGCGCTGCGCCGCGCCCGCGAGCACGTCGACGCCGCCGCGTGCGCCCGCCGCGAGGGCTGGCCCGACGATTGCGTCGCCATCGACCTGCGTGCCGCCGTCGCTGCCCTCGGCGAGATCACCGGCGAGACGGTGGGCGAGGACCTGGTGGCGAAGATATTCACTGACTTTTGTATCGGCAAATAGCACGTTAGCCGTACCTGGCACTTCAAGGTGCTGGCTGCCGCGTGTCATCCGGGCAACTGCCGGCTGGCATGCTTCGCATCCGCCCGCCTCATACGCCCCACAACGGCTCGGTTCCGGCACAGTGCGAAGCGGGGCACCCGGATGGTACGGTTGTCGTCGTAGAGGGGTAGCCTTGAACGTAGCGATTGTCTGCTCCTGGTTGAATCAATACGGCGGGGCCGAGCGGGTGCTCGAGGTGGTACACGAGATGTACCCCGAGGCGCCGGTCTACACGTCGATGTACTGGCCCGAGGCGCTGCCCGAGCGCTACCGCACGTGGGACATCCGTCCCTCGTTCCTCGACCGGCTGCCCCTGATCAAGCGGCACCACCAGCCCTTCCTGCCGCTCTACCCCTGGGGTTTTGAGTCGCTGCGGCTGGAGGGTTATGACCTGGTGCTGAGCATCACCAGCGCCTTTGCCCACGGCGTGCACGTGCCGCCGGCGACGCCGCACATCTGCTACTGCCTCACCCCGGCGCGCTTCCTGTGGGATTATGACGCCTACGCCCGGCGCGAGCAGATGGGCCGCGCCGCGCGCACACTGCTGCCCATCGTGCTCAAGCCGTTGCGCGCCTGGGACGCGCGTGCCGCCGCTGGGGTCGACCACTTCGTGGCCATCTCCGAGGCCGTGCAGGCGCGCATCGCCCGGCACTATGGCCGCCCGTCGCGGGTGATCTTTCCCCCGGTCGACGCCGCAGCCTTTAGCCCCAGCGACGAGGTCGACGACTATTACCTCATCCTGGGCCGCCTGGTGCCCTACCGCCGCATCGACCTGGCCATCAGCGCCTGCAACCGGCTGCGCCTGCCGCTCGTCATCGCCGGCGATGGCCGCGACCGCGCCGCCCTCGAGCGCCTGGCCGGGCCCACCGTGCGCTTTCTCGGCCGCGTCTCCGATGCCGAGCGCAAGCGCCTGCTCGCGCGCTGCCGCGCCTTTCTCTGGCCCGGAGAGGAGGATTTCGGCATCGCGCCGCTCGAGGCCAACGCCTCGGGCCGGCCGGTCATCGCCTACGCCGGCGGCGGCGCGCTGGAGACGGTGGTCGAAGGCCAGACCGGCGCCTTCTTCCACGAGCAGACGGTCGAGGCGCTCGCCGAGGCCATCCGCAACTTCGACCCCGCGCGCTACGACCCCACCGCCCTGCGCCGCCACGCCGAGGCCTTTGACGTGCCGCACTTTAAGGCCGAGCTGGCGCGCTTTGTGGATGAAGTGGCGGGGAAAACGGGGAACCACCAAGCCCACGAAGGATGACCGGCCGTACCAACCAGACACACCGTTTTCCATGACGGGCGGCCAGCACCGGCCTTCTGGCAATAACTAGGTGCAGCTCGCGCCGCGGCCGACGGATGATTCCGCCTCCCGCAGGCTGGGCCCCCCTACCGTTCCCCCGTCGCGGGGGAATTGGGCTGCCTTCCGCCGCACCGCACCGCTCGTCTGCCACTTTTTCGCCACACAGGGCGCGGTCGTGCGACTCAATTCCCCCGCGACGGGGGAACGGTAGGGGGGCCCCTGGCCGCGGCATGGACAGACCCCTGACCGAGTTTTTGCCAATCGACTTCCTGCCATGGAAATCGGTGAGATACCTTGTCGGGGCGGTTCGCGATCCATCGCCACTCTCGACATTGTGCAGGGGCAGGCCAGGCGTCCTCGGCCGAATGGCTTGCGCCTCTCGGCGCTCCTGCGACGGCCGGGCAGGCGCTCCGCATCCGCCCAGATCGCCGCCAACCGCCCGCACCAAGTACGGTTGTCATACTAGCAGAGGACGGGTTCAATGGGTATTCTTGTTGTCCTAGCGGCCGTTGCCGTCGAAATCGCCTTTGCACTCTATTGCATCAGCACACGGTCGTACCAGTCAAGAGCGCGAAGCATCATCAGAATCGCAGCCTTCGCCGGCCTTGTGCTGCTCGCCGTGCTGCCCGTCATCGACTGGAGCTTCCGCTACTATGCGCTGGCCGCCTTGCTGCTTCTGCTGGCCGTGCTCGGCGCCATCTCCTTGCTCCGCAAGAAGGAAGAAGAACACGCCTATAGTGCGGCGCGTGTCGCCGTGAGGGGCGCCGGCATGACGGCCCTCATCTTCGTGGTCACACTCCCGGCAATCATATTCCCGCAGTACAGCCCGCTCGAGCCCACAGGCCAATACCGGGTCGCCACCGCAAGCTACACCTATACCGACACCAACCGCATCGAGACCTACACCAACACCGGCGACTATAGAAAGCTCAACGTCGAACTGTGGTATCCCGACGATGCGGGCGGCACGTATCCACTCATCGTCTTCTCCCATGGCTCGCTCGGCACCAAGACGAGCAACGAAACGCTCTACACCGAGCTCGCCAGCCACGGCTACGTTGTCTGCTCCATCGACCACACCTACCAGTGCTTCTTTACCACCGGCGAAGACGGGCATACGGCGTTCCTGAACCCGGACTTTATGCAGGAACTGATGGCCGAGCTCAACGGATCCGACAGGCAGTTCAGCCATGCGTGCTATCAGAAGTGGATGGGAATACGCATGGGCGACATCGACTGTGTGCTCGATCACATACTGTCCGAAGCAAGAGATAGCGCTGCCGACAGGGCGTACAGGCTCGTGGACACCGCGCGCATCGGCGTCATGGGGCATTCCCTCGGCGGCTCGGCGGCCCTTGGCATCGGCAGAGCGAGGCCCGACATCGGCGCGGTCATGGCACTCGAATCCCCATTCATGTACGACATCGAGGGGGTCGAGAACGGCGAGTTTGCCTTCACAGACGCCCCGTATCCCGTGCCCGTGCTCAACGTGTACTCCGACGACTCATGGGGCCACCTCGGCGAATGGCCGCAGTACGCCGAAAACCACGCCCTGCTTGCCGGCACCAATCCGGCGGCTTTCAACGTCCATATCGGCGGCGTCGGCCATCTGTCCCTCACCGACCTCTCCCTTGCCAGCCCAATCCTGACGCGCCTGCTCAACGGCCACGCATCGACCACCGGCGCCGCAGACTGCCTCGAGGCCATCAACAGGGCCTGCTTGAGGTTCTTCGACTGCTATCTCAAGGGTCAGGGCACCTTCAGCTCGGCCGGGACGTATTAGCACTGCAGCCGTGCTTGTGCGAGGCGGCCTGCCATCCGGGCTTGACGCTGCGCATACGGCCGGAACTGAAGCCTTTGGGGGGAATGCTCGGCGGGCGGGCGGCCACGGGTCCGCCAGCCCGCCGAGCATTCCCCTTCCGGGTCAGGGCCGGGCCCGTGCGAAGCGTGTAAGCCAGTTGCCGGCCGCGGGTGTTGCACTCCGACAGGCAGCTAGGCCCCGGCCAGCGCCGCGTTCAGCTCCGTGGCCCAGGCGCGGATGGCGTCCCAATCGCGATGGTCGCCGGGGGCCATCTCGCCCTCTTTGACGAACGACATCATAAAGCGCCAGATGGGCTCCATCTTGGCCGGGTCGACCTTGCCGGCAAAGAGCCCGGTGCTCACCGGCCGCACCAACTCCGTCAGCGGCTGCAGATAGCCCGCCGCGGTGGCGCGGTTCTCGGGGGTGTCGTGGATCATGGCCGTGCCCAGGCTAAAGACGGCCGTGGGCAACCCCGCCAGCGCGGCTTGGTGCTTCTTGGCGAAGGAGACCGCCTCGCCCAGCGGCTCGCCCATGCGGATGGCCGTGCCCACGACGACGGCGCGGTAGGGCGTGAGGTCGCGCACCTCCTGCACCCGGCGCACGTCAACCGCTGCGCCGGCCGCACACAGCGTCTGGCCGATGGCCTCGGCCACTTCAGCGGTCGACCCGCATTTGCTGGCGTAGGCGATCAGAACCCACTCTCCCAATGTGCCCTCCCCTCCGCAGCTTGGCTGCGAAAACGCCGCACGCGGCGAACTCAGGCCCCAGGCGCCGAGGCCCCCACAGGTGCATAGCCCCACCCCGGCGATGCCGGCCAGGGTAAGAAACCGGCGCCGGCTCATAGCTGGTCTGCTCATGGCACGCTCCTCCCTTGTTGTTGCACCACACTGTCGTCTACGCAGGATGCAGGTATGGGTTCCGCCGTCTGGGCGGGCGTGCGTACGGGCTTGAGCGGCCGTCTACGTCGCTGGCTTTTCTGCAGGTCTGCCAGGGGTCCGGACCGGGCCAAGGCTGCGCGCCGGCCCGGTGCCATACCTTAAGGGGGGTGAAGCAGACGCCCCGGACCCTACCCAGGCTCAGCCCAGCTCACAACCCGCCAAACAGCAGCGACTGCAGATGAAGCTGCGTGATGAGGAGGAACAGGATGGCGACCAGGGGCGTCGTGCGCAGCCACTGCCGCTTGTCGGCCGGCAGGGCCACGAACAGCACGAGCGCGGCCAGCAGGGCGAAGCCCAGCGGCATGCTGCGCGTGTAGAGAAACGCATATCCCTCCGCCAGGAGCAGCGCGACCGGCGCGGCGGCGCAGAGGGCAGCGAGCCAGCCTCTGCCGCGGGCGTACCATACCACGTAGGCCGCAATCGGCGACAGGAGCGCGAGCCCACCCCAGGCCACGAAATAGTAGCGCGCGAAGAAGCTAAACAACACCATCGAGTACGCATAGTAGGCGGCGAGCATGGCCAGGAAGAAGGCCAGGACGTGCAGCGCGGCGGCCCTGGGCGAGCGGCTCCAGGCAGCCAGAATGGTCGCCGCCAGGACCCAGGCGCCGGGACGTGTGGCGATCTCGCCCAGCACGGGCACGCCGTCGGCCCACTTGGCCACGAGCCCCATGGCGGCGCCCAAGGCCAGGGCACTCAGCAGGCGCAACAACTTGTGCTGTAGGGTGAAGCGTGAGCCGCCTGCCGGCCTGATGCCCTGCAACCAGTCTGTCACAGACACTCTGATCCCCTCTCTTGTGGCATGGTCGAGCGCGGGCATTGTACCCCGCGCCAGAGGCCAAGGCAAAAGGGCCGAGGGGTTGCCGGCCGGCTCCGCGCCAGCGCCTGGCTCGAGTGCATCCACAATCCGTTGGCGACCTGGTTCGCCGCCGGCCAGTCCGCCGCGCTTCCGCCCGGCCATGGCCCGGAAGGGGGAATTCCCGGCTGGTTGGCTGGCCCGTGGCCGCCCGCGGGCGGCCACGGGCCAGCCAACCAGCCGGGAATTCCCCCTAAAAGGTTCCGCTCCGGTCCTATGCGAAGCGCAAAGCCCGGACAGCGGGCCTTTTGGGGGTCTTCTTGGGGGTTGGCTAGCAGAGGTCTCGGAGACCTGCCAGGTCTACCGCCTGGCGACCTGCCAGGTTTGCCCCCGACAAAGCTTCCCTCACCCGCACGAGCACGTGGAAGTGATTGCGCATGAGGCAGTAGGCAAAGGTCTCGGCCACCGGCTCGATGTGGCAGGCGTACAGCTTGAGGCAGTAGGCGTAGTTTCGCTCTTCGAGGAAGATGTTCTCTCGGTTGTTCCCACGGCTGTAGACGTGGTAGTACTTGCCGGGCTCCAGAGGTATGCTCTTGCTCATCACGCTCCCTCCGGCCGAAGCCACTACCCAGACCTGACAGGTCTGTACTGTTCGCATTATGGCACAGGTCTCGCCGGCAGGCGGCTGTCGCAGCGCCCGGCAACGCCTCAAATGCGTTTCTGTCACAACTGTTACTATCTCGTAACCAAGAATCCCGCCACCTGGCGGAACTGCGACTTGCATAGACTGGGCAGATTGTACTATAATTGCAGCGTAGCTTAGGCTGTTCGTACTACCGGTGTACTAGTCCTGACCCCTTGGTCGTCACTCGCGCGGGGCCTCTTCCGCAGGTGCCCTGGGGAATCGAATAGCCCCTCGCGAGCCAACCCGGGCAGAGCAGGCACAACGAATGGAGGCCGACCTGTGCGTCTTCTGCGCAGGCCGGCCTTTTTTGCACCGGCGGCGGGCGGTGCCCGCGAGAGAGGTGGCCGTTGGCCGAGTTGAGGGACTGGCTGAGCCACGGTGATGCCGAAGAGGCGCCGCAGGATGCGCGGCCCCGGTCGAGCGTGAGGGAGCGGCTACGCTTCTACGTGCACGCGCAGTCGACCGGCGTGGCTGCCCACATCTTCGAGCAGCTCGTCTTTGCCGTCTGCTCGTGGCTGCCGGGCGTGCCGGGCGTGGCCCTGCGGGCGCTGGCCTACCGCCTCATCCTGCACATGCGCGGCTGGGCGGCCATCGAGCCCGGCGTGCGCATCTGCCAGGCCGCCAACCTGACCCTGCACGACGGCGCCTACATCGACCACGGCGTGTACCTGCACGCCTGCCCCGCGGGCATCGAGATCGGCGCCAACACCTACGTCATGCACCGCGCCGAGCTGCACGTCTACAATTTTCGTAACCTCGAGCAATCGGGCATCTGGGTCGGCCGCAACTGCATCATCGGCGAGTACAGCGTCCTCCGCGGCCAGGGCGGCATCGTGATCGGCGACAATGTCATTATCGCCCCCCACGTGCAGATCATGGCCGTGGACCACGTGTTCGATGACCCCACGCGGCCCATCCTCGAGCAGGGGCTGCGCGCCTTTGGCATCACCATCGAAGACGACGCCTGGATCGGCGCCGGCGCCATCATCCTCGACGGCGTGCGCATCGGCCGCGGGGCGGTGGTGGGCGCTGGCGCGGTGGTGACGCGCGACGTGGCACCGCATACCGTGGTCGCCGGGGTGCCGGCGCGGCTGGTGCGCCGCATCCAGCGCCAGCGGGCGGCCACGCGCCAGGCGGCGTCGGCCCGCGAGGGCGTGCGCCCGCGCTAACGTTGGCACACCTGTTGCTTTGCACTCATCGAGGCAGCCATGAGCAAGCTCTCTGTGGTCATTCCGGCCTGGAATGAACAAGAGGCGATCACGACGGTGGTCGAGCGCATCCTCGCCGCCGCGGAGGGCCTGCGCCAACGGGCCGGGGTCACAGACCTGGAAGTCCTGGTCGTGGACGACGGTTCGAGCGACGGCACGGCGCAGGCCGTGGCGCGCTTCGCCGCCGGCTGCACGCAGCGCCGCAAGCGCGTGCGCCTGCTGCAACACGAGGCCAACCGCGGCTACGGCGCTGCGCTGCAGACCGGTTTTGCGGCTGCCGGCGGCAGTCTGCTGGCTTTCCTCGATGCCGACTGTACCTACCCCCCCGAGCACCTGCCCGAGCTCTGCCGCAGCCTGCTCCATGCGCCCGAGGTGGACCTGGTGCTGGGCGACCGTCTGCACAGCCACGCCTCGCAGATGCCCCTGGTACGCCGTATCGGCAATGCGCTCTTTGCCGCCATGGTCGGCCTGCTGACGCGCCGCCCGGCGGTGGATTGCTGCAGCGGCATGCGCGTGATGCACGCCTCCACCTGGCGCGCGCTCGGCCCCCTGCCCACCGGGCTCGACTTTACGCCGGCGATGACGGTGCGCGCCCTGCTCAGCGGCGTCACCATCGGCCAGGTGGTCATCCCCTACTATGAGCGGGTGGGTCGCTCCAAGCTCAGCGTGCTGCGCGACGGGGTGCGCTTTGTGCGCACGATCGTGCGCGAGGCCCACGAGTGCGACCCGGGCCGCATCTGGGCGGCGACGGGCCTGGCGGGGGCGCTGTCCCTGCTCGGCCTCACGGCCGGCATGGCCGCTGTGTGCGCGGCGCAGCACGCCCCGTGGGCCTTCTGGGGGCTGGGCGCGCTGCTCAGCGTGGGCGGCTTGGTGGCTGGTTGGTCGTTCCTGCTCGGGCCGGCGCTCCCAGAGCGGGCGCGCAGGCTGCCCCGGGCCGAAGAGGAGCGGGCGCTATGATGGCGAAGCCCGAGGCGCGCGGATGGCTGCGATCCGAGCCCGCTGACCTGCCGGTCACGGCGACGCCCCGCCGACTGGTGGACCTGCTCTTCGTCAACCCGCCGTCGCCCGAAGGTGAGACGTGGATCCGCTGCCCGCACCGCGGCGGCCAGCGCGCGCCCGAAGGCACGGTGTGGCCCCAGGCCGGCCTGGCCCAGAACGCCGCCATCTTTCCCGAACGCCGGGTGCGCATCGTCGATGCCAACGCGCAGCGCCTGACCTGGGGCGACATCGAAGCCGAGCTGGCGCACCTGCAGCCCCGCTGGTACGTGACCCACTTTGCCGGGCCCATCCTCGAGCACGATCTGCAGGGCCTGGCCCGGGCCAAGCGCGCCGGCGCGGCCACGGTCGTCGCCGGCCCCCTGGCCACGCCGGTGGCCTATGAACTGCTGCGCCGCTTTCCGGCGCTCGATTACGTCGTCTGCGGCGAGCCGGAGGTGGCCCTGCGCGAGCTAGTGGATACGGTCGAAGGCCTCTGGGAGGAGCGCCCGCCACAGATTGCCCGCCTGTGCGCCAGCGTGAGCCAGGGGCCACAGCCGCGCACCCTGGGCGCCGTGCGCGGGCTGGCCTGGCGCCACGAGGGCGAGATCATCCTCAACCCACGGCCGCCGCTCGTGCCGCGGCTCGACGACCTGCCCCTGCCCAACCACAGCCTGCTGCCGCTGGGCAGTTGCCGCGCGCCCGATATCCAGGCGCCGGCGGCCGTGGTCGTGACCGGGCGCGGCTGCCCCGGCGAGTGCTGCTTCTGCCTGAAGCACGTCGCCTACGGCCCGGCGGTGCGCGTGCGTTCGCCCGAGAGCATCGTCGACGAAATGCTCGCCCTGCAGCGCCTGGGCGTGCGCCACATTTACATGCAGGCCGATCTCTTTACCGTCTGCCGCGACCAGGTGCGGGACCTCTGCCGGCTGATCGCAGCCGAGGCGCTGGAGGTCGCCTGGTCGTGCAGCGCCCGGGTGGATTCGGTGGATGAAGAGCTGCTGCAGGCGATGGCCCGCGCCCACTGCCGGCGCATCACCTGGGCCATCGAGTCGGGCAGCGATGCGCTGCTGTGGCGCGCCGGCAAGCGCACGCGCGCGGCCGAGGCACAGCAGGCCGTCGCCTGGGCCGGCGCCGCCGGCATCCACAACTGGGGCGCGTTCCAGCTCGGGCTGCCGGGCGAGTCGGAGGAGACGATCCAGCAGACGATTGCCCTCGCCAAGAGCCTGAGCCTCGAGCGCGCCACCTTTGAGCTGGCCGTGCCCCGCCCGGGCACGCCCTTTTGGGAGCAGGCGACGCTCAAGCAATGGCTGGTGCCGGGGGCGCGCTGGGAAGACGGCGATGCCTGCGGGCCGGCCATCGTCGAGTATCCCGGGCTGGCAGCGCCCAGGCTCGAGCACGCCCTCGAGCGCGCCTACCGCGAATGGGCGCTGCGGCCCGGCTCGTCGTGGGGGCAGCTCGACCGCCTGGCCCGCTCGCGGCCAGCCGCCTGGTGGGACCCGGGGCCGCAATTGCCACGGACGCTTTGATATGATGCCGTGCCTGGCGGCACGCGCCAAGGGAGTAGCAGGGCCGACGGGGCTTGGCCACGAATGACCACGAAGGGAAAGTCCATTGGAGTCCTTCGTGAAATTCTTGGCTCCGTGCCCCGTCCACATGCTTTCAGCTTGAGAACCCAGGCTCCACGGTGAGCCTACGGCCAATCCCTCGGGAGAGTGGGGACCCCGGTCTTACTCGGTGTTCTTTCACCCGGGAAGGGGGTATCCATGGGCCACACGATGAGGGTTGCCTATTTCTCGCCCCTGGCGCCGCAGCGCACCGGCACCAGTTCCTACAGCGAAGAGCTCCTGCCTCACCTCTGCCGGCAGATCCAGGTTGACGCCTACACCGATGACCGCATCGCCGCCACCCAGGAGGTGGGGCGCATCTATCCCCTCTACGGCTACCGCGATTTCGCCGCCCAGCACGAGCGCTATGACCAGCTCGTCTTCCAGCTCGGCAACAGCCCCGAGCACGTGCCGATCTATGACCTCTTTCGGCGCTACGGCGGCGTGGTGGTGCTCCACGAGCTGGACCTTTCGACCTTGCTCGAGGCCAAGGCACTGCGGCATGGCGACGGCTGGGGCTACCTGCGCGAGGTGCGCCGCCACGAAGGGCTCGGCCCTTTTCTGCGCACCGCCGGCGACGCCCTGTTGCGCGGCCAGTGGGCGGCACCCCAGCTCGCCCAACTGGAGATGAAGCGCCTGGTGGGCCAGCGGGCAGCGGGTGTGATCGTGCACGGCCGCGCTGCCCGCGAGCACCTGGCCGCGCACTACCCGGAGGCCCCTCTGTGCGAGATACCTGTCGGCATACCCCGCCCGCCGGCGATTGACCCCACCGAGGCACGCGAGGCCCTCGGCCTGCCGACCACGGCCTTTGTCTGCATTGCGGTCGGGCCGCTCGTGCCCGAGGCGCGCATCCACGTGGCCATGCAGGCCTTTGCCCGGCTCAGCGAACGCCGCCCCGGCAGCCTGTTCGTCATGGCCGGCGAGCCGGCGCCCGGCTACCCGCTGCACGAGCTGGCGCAGAGCCTGGGCATTGCCGGCGCTATACGCCTGACCGGCCACGTCGACCTGGCCACGCTCTATCGCTACCTGGCCGCCGCCGATGTGGCCCTCTCGCTCGGCCACCTGAAGCACGGGGAGGCGCCGGCCGGCCTGCTACGCGTCATGAGCATGGGCAAGCCCGCCATCGTGCCCAGCCATCCTCCCTACGCCCAGATGCCCGATCACGCGGTGGTCAAAGTCGAAGAGGGCGCCAGTGAGGTCTCGCAGGTCGTCGCGGCCCTTTGGGCGCTGGCCAGCCACCCTCCCTTGCGCCTCTCGTACAGCCGGCAGGCGGCCCGCTACGTGCAGACCGAGCACGCGCTCGCTGCCACCGCCCGGCAGTACGCCGCGTTCCTCGAGCAGGTCTCCACGGTGCAGGTCGCCGAGGGGCTCTTGCTCCGCGAGCAAGCTGGATAGAGGGATGGCGATGGATGCGTGGCTGCAAAAGAGCCGCGGCTACCTGGTCCTTACCCTGACCTTTGCCATCATTCTGGGGGCCGTCGTCGTCTGGCGGCAGCCCGCGCAGGCGTCGATCCAGATCGTCGAGCCCACCCCACGCCCCACGGCCACGCCCGCGCTTGTGGTGGTCCATGTGACCGGGGCCGTGCTGCGCCCCGACGTCTATACCCTGCCGGAGAATAGCCGCCTGAAAGACGCCGTGCGTGCGGCCGGCGGCCTGCGCCCCGATGCCGACGAGGAGGCGCTGAACCTGGCCACCCCGCTGCGCGACGGCGAGCGCATCCGCGTGCCAGCCCTGGGTGAGACGCCCGTCGCCATGGCCATGGATGCGGCCGTCGCCGCCGCACCAGCGGCCGCCTCGGCCCTCTACGCGGCCGGCACAGTCAACCTCAACACCGCGACGGCCCAGGAGCTCGACAGCCTGCCCGGCATCGGCGCAGTGCTCGCCCAGCGCATCGTCGAAGACCGCCAGGCCAATGGCCAATACGCAGCCGTCGACGACCTGGCCCGCGTCCGCGGCATCGGCCCCGCCCTCCTCGAAAAACTGCGCCCCCTGGCCACGGTGAGGTAAGGCCTTCGTGCGGCCGGCGTCTACATGCTGCGCCGCCGTTGGCATGGTGTATGCCGATGATGGCGCAGCCCCGGCTCCCGCCCGGCCGTTGCCGCCGGCGGGGGCCATCATCAGGAGAGAGGATGATCCTCAGGCGCCTGTTGCTGGGGGCCGGCCTGCTCCTTGTCGCTGTGCTTCTTGTCGCTCTGCTCCATTCAGGCGCGGTTGGGCGGCTGCGTTGGGACGGCGCCAGGGTGGGCCCCTACACCTTCCTGCCCGGCGGCCAACAGGGCGGCGGCCCGCAACCGCCCCCCGCTGGCGGCGATGCAGCCAAAGACTTTTCGCCGCTGTCCACGCTCGTCGAGAACTCGGTCGCCAGCGTGCCCCTGCAGGGCGCCTCCCTGCTCCTCATCCGCGATGGCCGCGTCGTCTATCAGCAGGCCTTCGGCAACTATACGCTCGACACGGCTGTCCCCATCGCCTCGGGCACCAAGTGGCTGACGGCGGCCACCATCATGGCCCTGGTAGACGACGGCCTGCTGGCCCTCGACGCCCCTATCGCCAGGTATCTGCCCGGCCTCGACGGCGATCAAGCGCGGATCACGATGCGGCAACTGCTGTCGGGCACGTCGGGCCTGCCCAACCTCTCCCCCTGCTTCGACGAGAGCTCCGGCACGCTCGCCCAGTGCGCCGGCGAGATCGTCCACAGCCCACTGGTCGCCGCTCCGGGCACGGCATTCTGCTACAGCACAGCGGGCTTTCAGGTGGCCGGGTGGCTGGCCGAGGCGGTCACCGGCAAGCCATGGGCCACCCTGTTCGAAGAGCAGCTCAAGCTGCCTCTCGGCATGTGGAGCACAACCTACGGGGCCACCGCCAACCCCGTGCTTGGCGGCGGAGTCACCTCGACCCTGCGCGACTATGGCCGCTTTTTGCAGATGCTGCTCGACGGCGGTGTGTTCCAGGGGCAGCGGGTGCTCTCTGCTGCTGCTGTGCGCGAGATGGAGCGCGACCAGACCGATGACCTCCCCATCCTCCTATCCATGCATCAGGATGGCCGGCGCTATGGCCTCGGCGCCTGGCGCGACATGGTGGACGCGCAGGGAAACGCCATCCAGTTGAGCAGCCAGGGCGACACCGGCTTCTCACCCTGGATTGACCGCCAGAGGCATCTCTGTGGCGTATTCCTGACTGAGGACGAGCTGGGGAACGTCTATGGCCTGGTCGCACAGGTGCAGCAGGCCGTCAGGGATATCGTCGACTCCTCGGCAGCAGGCACGCCACCCCCTGGCGCCGGCAGCTAGCGGTCTGTAGGAGGGAGCCCTGCGGGTGGCGACCGGCTTTCACGCTCCGCGCTACCCCGGTGCGGAACTCTAAAGCGGGGTTTATGCGGGTTGGTTGGCCCCGCTGGCTGCCCCTGGCGCCCCCAAGGGGGCGCCAGGGGCAGCCAGCGGGGCCAACCAACCCGCATAAACCCCACCTGGCCCAGAGCCGGGCAAGGGCGAAGCAGGCACCCGACTATCGCCAGGATGCTCGGGCGGATGAGTTGGCTCTCCGACAGGCCGCCAGGGCAACTGCGGTTTTTGACTTGCAGCACTGAATGCCGACAATGAGGTCAGGCATTGGTGACAGATGGAGGCATTCGTGAGCCAGAATAACAGCACAGCGCGCAAGTCCCTGCTGGCCGGCGGCGCCGCGATCACGTTCGTCGTGTTGCTGGGCGTGGTCAGCCTCTTGGCCGATATGACCTACGAGGGCGGGCGCAGCCTGCACGGCCAGTTCCTGCAGATCCTGGGGTCGAGCGCCACCGCCGTGGCCGTGGCCGCGGGCGCGGGTGAATTCCTCGGCTATGGCATTCGCTTCTTTTCCGGCTATGTCGCTGACCGCTCGCGGCGCTATTGGGCAATCACGATCATCGGCTATGCCATCAACATGCTGGCCATCCCGGCTATGGCCCTGGCAGGGCAGTGGCAGCTCGCCATTGCGCTGCTTTTTCTGGAGCGCATCGGCAAGGGCATTCGCAACCCGGCACGCGATGCCATGCTCTCCTACGCCACCTCGCAGATGGGCAGGGGCTTCGGCTTTGGGCTGCACGAAGCCCTGGATCAGATCGGCGCCATCACCGGGCCGCTGCTTGTTGCCGGCGCGCTGGCGCTGCAGATCGGCGGGCGCGTCGACGTCGCGAGCTATCACAACGCCTACGCCCTCCTGTTGGCGCCGGCGCTGCTCGCCCTGGCCGTGCTGTTGGCGGCCCGCTTCCTTTTCCCTCGGCCCAGTGAGCTGGAGAGCAAGACGCCAAGGATCGGCACACAGGGGCTGAGCCGCCAGTATGGCCTCTACCTGGTCGCTGTGGCCTGTTTCGCCGCCGGCTTTGCCGATTTCGCCTTGATGGCCTACCACCTTAAGGCGGTGGCCCTGGTCGGCGACCAGTGGATTCCCGTCTGCTACGCCCTGGCCATGGCAGTGGATGCAGTGGCGGCCCTGGTGCTGGGCAAGCTGTATGACACGCTGGGCTTCCGCGTGCTGCTGGGCGTGTTCGTCCTCGCAGCCTTTTTCGCGCCGCTCGTGTTCCTGGGCTCCCTGCCGCTGGCGCTCGCCGGCCTGGCCCTGTGGGGCATTGGCATGGGCGCACAAGAGTCGATCATGCGCGCCGTCGTGTCGGATTTGGTGCCGCGTGATCGGCGCGCCTCAGGCTTTGGCCTGTTCCATACCGGCTACGGCATCGCCTGGTTCCTGGGCAGCGCGTTGATGGGCGTGCTCTACGACGAGGCGCGCATCTACCTCGTCATCTTTTCCATCGTGATCCAGTTGCTCGCCATCCCGGCGCTGCTGGCCGCGCACCGCGCCCAGGCGCGAGAGGCTCCGGCGGCCGAGTGAACGCGACCGACCCGCCACTGCTGCCTTCGGCGCTCTGCACGCCCACCGTGATGGCTGTGCGCAGCATGCCGCGCCAGCCTGCGAGAAAGGCCTCGCGCGTCTGCCAAAAGATGCCGCGCGCCGCCCAGGGGTCCAGCGCATCGCGCTCATAGCCCGGGTCTACAAAGGCATAGCCACGCTCGGGGTCAGAGCCGTAGAGCACCTTGGCGTGGGCCCAGCCGCGGTAGCGGCCGCGCTCGCAGCGCAGCAGGTCGCCGATGAAGACGATGGTGATCAGCCCACTCGCCAGGTTGCCGCACAAGAGGTCCTCGGGGCACCAGGCGCGGCAACGTGCCGGCACGCCCAGGCGCTCGACAAGGTAGGCGGCCATGCCCCAGGGGAAGGACGGCCCGTTCCGCAGGCGGACGAGCACCCAGTGAGGCAGCGGGCGCGCCTTGAACAGGAGCGCGTTCATCGTGCCGGCCACGGCGAGGGGGTCACAGCGTGCTTCGCCCAGGTAGGCGTTGGCGGCGATGGCCACCGAGTAGGGGCCGCAGTTGTTGGTATCGCCCTGATAGGCGTGGTAGCGATAGATCGGCTGGGGCGCTGCCAGCGGGATGGCGCCGGGCAGCGCCTCATCGCCGGCAGCAGGCCGGCGGCTCATATCCATACGACGCCCTCGGCCCTTCCTCTCGGTTGGAGTCTGGCATCATTGTAGCCCAATTCGGGGTCCAGCGAAAGGCGCAGGCGGCAGCGGAGGATATCCGGGAACCGACGAGAACCCCTGAACCACAAAGGGCTTTTGGGTGCCTCCCTTGCCCCCTTGGTGTCCTTCGTGGTGATCGATCCCCGTCGGTTGCCGACGATTCTGGGATACACCCGCAGCGGAGTCGCCCTTTGTCACGTCGCTCTACGGCGGGTACAATCGTACCAGAGACTCTGCAGCGCTCAAGGAGGAAGCCAGTGAAAGTCGCCGTGCTCGGCCCCACCAGCATTGCTGCCGTTGCCGCCAGCGCCGGCCTCAACCCCGATGATTATGTCGACCTGGCGCGCCAGGCGGGCGCGCAGCTCGCCGCTCGCGGCTACGAGCTGGTCGTCGTGCCCGATCGCGGCGTCGCCGTATACGCGTCCCAGGCCTACCGTGAGGCGCACGGGCCGCGGCTGACCGGCCTCTTTCCTTCGGGCGGCAACGGCGTGCTCGACTCGAGCGCCATCGAGCTCGACGCACACCGCTATCTCTGCGACTTGGCCATCGACGGCCTGACCTGGCACGACCAGCACCCGCGCATCTGCCAGCTCGCCGACGTGATGCTCGTCATCGGTCTGAGCTGCGGCACCATGGGCGAGCTCGTCTGGACCAAGTGGATGCGCACGCCTGCGGTGGTGCTGCGGCCGTTGGTCAGCGGCATCCCGCCCGAGGTCATGGCCGAAGCCAATATCCACTTTGTGCAGAACCTTGCCGGCTTTTTCGCCCTGGCGCCAACGCTCTGCTAGGGCGTGTTTGCAGACCTACGTAGTCTAGGGCCTTGTGCCCGTTTCGCGTCTCCGCGGCACCGGATTCGCCGCCAACAACGCCCACGAAGCCGCCTGCGGCCAAGGGGGCTAGACTACGGGTTTGCGAACACGACCTAGTCTACCCCCACCATGACGTTGCTGGCTTTGATCACCGCATAGACCTCTTTGCCTTCGGCGAGGCCCAGCGTTTCGGCCGACTGCTTGGTGATCATCGACACAATCTCCGTCCCGCCAGGCACCTCGATGACGACCTCGCTGTTGACGGCGCCATGCTGAACCCGCTTGACTTTGCCCTTCAGCACATTCCGAGCGCTGATTCTCATCTGCTCCCCCTTTCCATATGCGATTGATATCGCATGGGGCAACAGCAAGAGCCATGCCTCGAAGCGGGCAACCGGCTACTCTTCTCCTGCGAACTCTTCGCCGTCCATGGTGAACGGAGGCGTGTGCATCAGGAGCAGGGTAGCCGTCTCGTTGCCGCCGTTGCGATAGTCGAACCACTCGCCCTTGGGCACGATGAGCAGGTCGCCCTGGCCCAGCCAGTACTCGATCTCGCCCAGCTGGAACTCGACGAGGCCGTTCAGGGCATAGTAGTACTTGTCGCAGCGGATGGAGCGGGCGCGCCCGTGCGCCGCCCCCGGCTTGACCTGCACCAAGGCCAGCGAAGAGCTCAGGTCGCGGCCGGGCTCATAGTCCCAGATTTGCAGCTCGCCAAAGGCCAGCGATTTGGCCTCGGACCTGCGGATACAGATGGCTTTGGGCATGATCTTCCTTTGCGTAGGGGCGGGGTTGCCGCGCCAGGCGGACGAATCGGGGAAACGACCTCGCACGCATGATACGGGGTTGTGTAGATTCGCGCAAGTGCGCCCGCCGGGCCAGGTGTATCTCAGAATCCTCGGCAACCGGCGGAGGTCGATCACCACGAAGGGCACCAAGGGGGCAAGGGAAGCACCCAAAGCCCTTTGTGGCCTTCGTGGTTCAAGAGCTCCCGTCGGTTCTGGGAAATGCTCTGCCGGGCCGGCACAGGTTGGCATTGCGCGAAAGGTGAGCTTGCTCTATAATCTGCATAACAAGAACTTGAAGCGGAGGTGCCAGACGTGCGCTATGGCTGCTCTCTCGCCCGGTGCGCCCTCGGTCTACTCCTGGCCGGCGTGTTTGCGCTCGGCTGCTCGCCCGCGCCGCCGCTCTCGGTACAGGCGAGCAGCCCCACGCCACCGGCGCCGCCAACCGGCGCGGCCTCCACCCCGCCGCCCAGCGCCGTGCCGCCCGCGCAGCAGGCGGATCTGGTCGTCTGGATCGGCGGCGAGGGGTGCCTGAGCACCCTCGGTGCGACGGGCTGGAGGTCCTTCGATTTCTCGGGAATTGTGCGCGACATTGCCATCGACAGCCAGGGCAACGCCATTGCCGCGCCGGGCCTGCGCGTCTGCAACGGCCGCCTGCTGCGCGACCTGCTGCCGCGCGCCCCAGGCGGCGAGCAGGATGCGGTGGCCATCGATCCACAGGGACGCATCTGGGCCGGCTACTATGGGGGCATCGCCATGCTCGACGGCGGGCGCTGGACCGAGTACCCCCTCCCCGGCGGCGCTTCGGTGCGGGCCAACACCGTGCGCGACCTGGCCATCGATGCGCAAGGCGTAGTCTGGGTGGCCACCGGTGAGGGCATTGCCTCGTACGATGGCCGCGCCTGGCGCCGCCATGTCGACAAGCCCGGCCCGGGCGCGGTGATCGTCGACTGCCTGCTGATCGACTGGCGGGGCTGGCTGTGGGCCGCGCATGAGAAGGGCATCAGCGTGCTGCGGGGCACGGCGTGGGAGCACTTTCCGCTCGACATCATCAGCTTTGTGCGCCAAATCGCCGATGACCCCAGCGGCCGCATCCTGGCCGGCGGCCTCTACCACGGTATCTCGTTCTTCGACGGCAAGGATTGGCTGCCCCTCGCCGACGATACCACCGGCCTGCCTGCGAATCGCACCACCGCCCTGGCGGTGGATGGGCGTGGCCGCATCTGGGCCGGCACGCGCTCTGGCCTGGCCATCTACGACGAGGGCCGCTGGCTCACCTACCAGGAAGCCAACTCGGGCCTGGGCGATGACCGGGTGTCGGCGCTGGCCATTGCCGGCCTGGGGCCTAGCGCGCTGCCGCCGCTCGCGGCCACCCGTTACGGCCAGCTTGCCGGCAAAGTGACCCTGCAGCGGCGGCCAGTGGCCGGCGTGCGCGTGGCGCTCTGCCCCGAGCTGGCGGCCGGCCAAGAGTTCGCCGACAACCCCTGCGAGAGCGCGCGCTATGGCCGTGTCACGCGCACTGGCATCGACGGCCGCTACCTCTTCGACCAGGTGCCACTCGGGCACTATGCGGTAGCCGCCGAGGTCGAGCCTGGCCGCTGGGTCACCCCCATGCGCGTGCTCTCGGCGATGAGCTATCGCGTGAGAGAGGGCGAGACGACCGTGGCCGAGACGATCGAGGGCGCCGACTAGGTGTGAAGAGAGGCAAAAGGGCACCCGCAGTGCACTGCGGGTGCCCTATCAAGCAGTATCGGGGATTATGATGGCACAGAGACAAGGAAAGCAGGGTAGATTAGTCTTCTTCCTCTTCCTCGAGGTCCTCTTCCTCTTCCTCCCAATCTTCCTCGTCTTCGAAAAGCTCCTCGTCCTCCAGCTCTTCGTCCTCTTCGTACTCGTAGAGCTCGAACTCTTCGCTGGGGGCTCCACACTCTGGGCAACGCTTGGGCGGGCGGGTACCTTCATGGACGAAGCCGCACTCCATGCATTCCCATTCCTTCGCCATGGGAACTAGATCTCCTTTCGCGCGTCACAGCGCCTGGCCGAACGTGATAGACTAGCCCCCTTATATAACAGATTCCATTTTCTGTCAATAGCCCGAACCTTAAAATCGGGGGGTGACGTGATACGTGATGCGTGATGCGTACTGCGTGATGCGTGAGCGCCTCGTTGCTGCGGCGCCCCTACATAGTACGCATGCAACTGCCCGGCCTGTCATTGCGAGTATCCCATGCCGCCGCGCGGCATGTGCAAGCACAGAAACTACTGCTGTCATTGCGAGGAGGCCGCAGCCGACGAAGCAATCCCTTGGTTGCGAGCGGAGCGATGCAACTCCATGTCTGGCACGGAGATTGCTTCGCTGCGGCTCGCAATGACAGGCTGAGCAGTGACGTACGCATTACGCATCACGCAGTACGCATCACGCATCACGCATCACGTCGTGGGCCAGCGCGACGGTGAGCGTACGCTCGTTGCGGTACGTCACCTGGCCGGGGCCGGCGCCGGGGATGGGGCGCACGTAGCGGCGCTCGGTGACGTCGACCGGCACCCTGGCCTCACCGCGTGCCGTGGAGTAGTGGGCGGCGAGCGCGGCGACACGCTCGACAAGCGCCTCGGGCACCTCGCGGCCGCCGGTGACGAGGATGAGGTGGCCGCCGGACACGCCACGGGCGTGGAACCACAGGTCAGTGGGCGCAGCGCGTTCGAGCACGAGCGCGTTCTGGCGGCTGTTGCGCCCTACCCAGATGACCAAGCCCTCGTCGGTTTCCAAGCGCCGCGGACCGGCCGCGCGCGCGGCCGGCGGCGCCTTGCGCGCCCGCATATAGCCGCCCTGCACCAGCGCCGCGCGCACTTCGTCGATCTCGGCACGGTTCTCGGCCAGCGCCAGGTCGGCCTCGAGTTGCGCCAGGCGCTCGAGCGCCCGGTCAACCTCGGCCAGCCGCTCGGGCCCGCCCTGCGCCGCCAGCTTGGCGTTGTCGTACTCGCGGAAGTAGCGCTGCGCGTTCTCCACCGCCGAGCGCTCGGGGTCCAGCGCGATGTGCAGCTCCTCGCCCGCCACGCCCTCGACCACCAGCTCCGTCTGCCGCGGCACGATCTGCGAGGCGTAGGCCAACACCCACTCGCCCATCTCGCGCACGCGGTCGATCTCGGAGGGCGAGCGCAGGCCGCGCGCAATCGCCGCCTTGCGGTGCATCTCGCGCTCACGCGCCGCATCCAGCGAGCGGCGCACGCGCGCTTTGGCCTCGGCGTAGGGCTCGGCGCGCCCCTGCTCGGCCAGGTACGCGGCGATGGCCGCGCTCATACTCTCGGCCGTCCGCTGCGCCGGCAGATGCGTCAGCGCGTACGGCGCATAGGCCACGGCGCGCCCCTCCTCCAGGCCGACGGACGGCGTCCAGGCATGGCGCGCCGGCAGCTCCACCAGCAGCGCGCGCCCGGCGGCCGCCAGCTCGGCCGGCGAGGCTGCGCGCGCCTCGGCATCGCTCGCGGCGCGGTAGACCACTTCGTGGGCCAGCAGCGGGCTCATGCCGGCCACGGCATCCACCAGGCGCCGCCAGAGGGCACCCTCGCCCCCGGCCAGGAGCGCCCCCAGGTCAGATGGCGTCAGGCTGGCGATGGAGGCTTTGCGCAGTGGCGGCGGGGGCTCGTAGGGGCGGCGCGGCAGGATGGGGCGCCGGCTCTGCTCGGGCGTCACCCGCTTGATCGCCTCGAGCACCATCCCCTCGGCATCGACAGCGATGAGGTTCGAGCGACGGCCCATGATCTCGGCGTACAGCGCCAGTGGCCCCTCGAGCCCGGCGAACTCGAAGCGCAGGATGCGCTCAAAGCCCGGCTGAGTCACACGCTCGAGGCGCCCGCCGCGCAGGTGCTTGCGCAAGAGCAGCAGCAACGGCAGCGGCGTCTCAGGCCCGCGCCGCAGCTTTTCGGCGCTCAGGTGCACCCGCGCCTGCGCCGGCTGCGCGCTCAGCACCAGGTAGCGCCGCTCGTGCTGGGCATAGACCTCCATGCCCAGCGTCAGCGCGTCGACGAGCAGCACCTCCTGCACGCGCCCGCCGGCGAGCGCCCCATTCAGCTCGTCGGCCATCGCCGCCGCGGTCAGAGTGTCGAAATACATGGGCCGGGCCTCCTTTCGTGTTCGTGCATGTTAGCATGGCGCACGTGAAACGTAAAACGTGATGCGTACTGCGTATTGCGTATTGCGTGAGCGACTCGTTGCTGCGGCGCCCCCTACATAGTACGCAATACGTCTCACGCCTCACGCATCACGTTTTTTGCCCTTCAACGCGCCCTGTGCTATAATCTGTCGCCACCGGCGTGTGTGGCTGAGCCGGACCTCATGAGGAGGGAACGTGACCGTCTACCTGAACATCATCCAGATCATCGTCTCACTGGCCCTTATCGGACTGGTGCTCCTCCAGGCCAAAGGTGGCGGCCTGAGCACCATGTTTGGCGGCGAGGGCTCGATCTACCGCACGCGGCGCGGCCTGGAGAAAACGCTCTTCAACTTTACCATCGCCCTGGCGGTGCTCTTTGGCGTCGTGTCGCTCTTGAGTGTGATCCTGCCCAAGTTCTTCTAGAGGGACGCAGGGTTGTGCGTATCCGCTCCAGGTCGATCATCGTGATTCTGGCCGTCGCCGTGCTGATCGCCGCCTTGGGCATTGTCGCCGCACGGCTCACAACGGTAGTCATTCCCGATGTGGGGGGTACGTACGTCGAGGGGGTGGCGGGGTCGGCCAGCGCCATCAACCCCATCCTCTGCCAATACAACCAGGTCGATCAGGACCTGGTCGCCCTGGTCTTCAACGGCCTGACCACCACCGACGCCCAGGGGGTCATCATCCCCGACCTGGCCGAGCGCTGGGAGATCTCAAGCGACGGCCTGCGCTACACCTTCCACCTGCGCACCGACGTACATTGGCATGATGGCGCCCCCTTCACGGCGACCGACGTCAAGTTCACCATCCAGGCCATGCAGGACCCCGACTACCAGGGCCCGCCCGAGCTGAGCAACCTGTGGCGCCCCATCAGGGTCGACACGCCCGACGAGCAGACGGTGGTCTTTACGCTGCCCGAGCCGTTCTCGCCCTTCCTCGAGTATACCACGCAGCGCATCCTGCCGTCGCACGCTCTGTCGACCGTGCCCCCCAAGCAGTTGCCGGCGAGCGAGTTCAACGCTCAGCCCATCGGCACCGGGCCCTACCGCGTGGTCGACACCACGGCGCAGTCGGTCACGCTCGAAGCCAACCACGGCTATTACGGGCCGCGGCCCAATATCGCGCGCATCCAGTTCTCCTTCTACCCCGACCGGGCCAGCCTCTTCGCCGCCCATCGCCGCGGCGAGGTCGCCGGCATCGGCCACGTGCTGCCCGATGACCTGGCGAAGGTGCAGAAGGACCCCACGCTGAACTTGTACTCGGCGCCCTATGCCGGCTACACCATGATCTTCCTGAACCTGCAGCGCTCCGTCTTTCAGGATGCCGCGGTGCGCCGCGCCCTGTGGCAGGCGATCGACCGCCAGGGCCTGATCGACCGTTACCTCGCCGGGCAGGGGCTGGTGGTGAATGGTCCCATCCTGCCCAATTCGTGGGCCTACGACCGCGAGCTGCCCAAGGTCACCTTCGATGCCAGCGCCGCCGCAGCCATCCTCGACGCCGCCGGCTGGCGCGACGACACCGGCGAGGGCGTGCGCTCGAAGGACGGCACACGCCTCGAATTCACCCTGCTGACCAACGCCGACGACCCCGTGCGCCAGCAGATGATCGAAGAGATCGCCAAGCAGTGGGCCGACATCGGCGTGCGCGCCCAGGCCACGACGGTGGACATGACCACGCTCGTGCGCGACCACCTCTACATGCGCAACTATGACGCCGTGCTCTATGGCTGGGACCTGCCCGCGGCCGACCCCGACCCCTACCCGCTCTGGCATTCTAGCCAGGCCGGCGAGGATGGCCAGAACTATGTCGGCTTTGCCGACGCCACCAGCGACGGCCTGCTCGAACAGGCACGCCGCACCGCCGACTATACCCAGCGCGCGGCGCTCTACCGCGATTTCCAGCGGCGCTTTGCCGAGCAGGCGCCGGCGCTCCTCCTCTACCAGCCGATCTACAACTATGCCGTCGACAAGAACGTCAAGGGCGTGCAGATCCCGCCGCTGCTGAGCACCGGCGACCGCTTCCACTCCATCGCGAGCTGGTACATCGCCACGCGGCGCGTGCTGCTCAGCGAGGCCAACGCCGCCATCCAGCGCAAGCTGACGCCGCCGGCGATCAAGACCTTCACCCCCGCGCCCTAATACCACAACCGTACTTGACGCTGCCACTGTTGGCCATCCGGGTAGCTGCCGGCTGATACGCTCCGCAGCCTCCCGGCCCTGACCCGGAAGGGGTCTTTTTGGCGGGTTGGCCAGAGCCGTGGCCGCCCGCGGGCGCACAGGCACCTGTGCTTGCGGAGGTTGCGCTGCGCCCATGGGGCGGCCACGGCTCTGGCCAACCCGCCAAGAAGACCCCCCAAAAGGCCCCGTTCCGGTCATACGCGAAGCGCTGTACCCGGACCGCGCACCTTCCCAGGCAAGTACGGTAGTAGTACTAAGCCGGTCATTGTCGGGCGCAACCTTATTAAAGTGTGCTTTCCTCCGCTTCGGTGAAACACCCTCCCTCCCCCTGCTGTCCAATCAATAGGCGCTCGCGCCGGCGCCGCCCGTGGCCGGCCGTGGCGCTCCACCCATCACATCGCGCCCGAGGGAGGCCATGAGAATCCTGCTGGTATACCCCGAGTTCCCCACCACCTTTTGGAGCTTTAAGCACGCGCTCAAGTTCGTCTCGAAGCAGGCGAGCCTGCCGCCGCTGGGCCTGTTGACCGTGGCGGCGATGCTGCCGCCGGCTTGGGAAAAGCGCCTGGTCGACATGAACGTGGCGACGCTCAACGACCGTGACCTGGCCTGGGCCGACCTGGTCTTCATCAGCGCCATGGTTGTGCAGCGGCGGTCAGCCGAAGAGGTCGTGGCCCGCTGCAACCGCGCCGGGGTGCGGGTCGTGGCCGGCGGCCCCCTCTTCACCGAAGAGGCGGAAAAGTTCCCCACGGTCGACCACCTGGTGCTCAACGAGGCCGAGGTCACCCTGCCGCCGTTCCTGCGCGACCTGGCCGCCGGCCGCGCGCAGCGTGTCTACAGCGCGAGCGAGTTTGCTGACGTGCGCCAGACGCCGGTGCCACTGTGGGGGCTGGCCGACCTGCGGCGCTACGCCAGCGCCTGCCTGCAGTACTCACGCGGCTGCCCCTTCAACTGCGATTTCTGCAACATCACCTCGCTCTTCGGCCACCGGCCGCGCACCAAGAGCGCCGCGCAGATCATCGCCGAGCTCGACAGGCTCTACGTGCTGGGCTGGCGCGGCCCGGTCTTTTTCGTCGACGACAACCTCATCGGCAACAAGCGCCACCTCAAGGAGGAGGTCCTGCCGGCGCTGCTCGAGTGGGGCGCGCGCGAGAAGGGCTTCACCTTCCAGACCGAGGTCTCGATCAACCTGGCCGACGACGATGAGCTCACGGCGCTGATGGTCGCCGCCGGCTTTGACATGGTCTTTGTCGGCATCGAGACGCCCGACGAGGAGTCGCTCGCCGAGTGCAGCAAGGCGCAGAACCGCGGGCGCGACCTGGTGGCCTGTGTGCGGCGCCTGCAGCAGGCGGGCCTGCAGGTGACGGCCGGCTTTATCGTCGGCTTTGACTCCGATACCCCATCGATCTTTCAGCGGCAGATCGACTTTATCCAGCGGAGCGGCATCGTCTCGGCCATGGTGGGCATCCTCCAGGCGCCGCGCGGCACGCGGCTCTACGAGCGCCTGGCGGGCGAGGGCCGCATCCGCGACGACGTCTCGGGCGACAATACCGACGGCTCGACAAACATCGTGCCGCGCATGGACCCCGACGTCCTGGCCGCCGGCTACCGGCGCATCGTGCAGACCATCTATGCGCCGCAGACCTACTATGAGCGGGTCAAGACCTTCCTGCGCGAATATCGCGCCGCGCCGCACCACAGCCCCATCAGCCGCGAGGAGCTGCGGGCGTTCTTCAGGTCTATCTACGTCCTGGGCATCAAGGGCGTCGAGCGCGTGCAGTACTGGAAGCTGTTCTTCTGGACGCTCCTGCGCCGGCCGCGGCTCTTCCCGCTGGCCATCCGCTTCTCCATCTACGGCTTCCACTTCCGGCAGGTTTTCGACAGCGCGTCAACGTAACGCGCTGCGGGAGACGAAAGGCACGGCCGGCCAACCGGGTTTGACGCTACGCACACGACCGGTTCGGACCCTCTAAAGCGGGGTTTTGGAGGTTGGTGGGCGTTGCCGGCGTACCCTGGCGCGCCCGCGGGCGCGCCAGGGTACGCCGGCAACGCCCACCAACCTCCAAAACCCCTTCCTGGCCCATGCAGGGCGCATGGGGCATGTGCGTGCCCAGGCCTATCTGCGCCCAAGAGAGGCGGGTCCGCCAGGTGCCCGGCCTCGGCCAGGATGGCGAGGGGAGCGAGAGCCGAGGGCACGTTCTTTGCTATGGACGTACCCCGGCAACACACGTGTCAGAGGGATGGCATGAGGGTTCTGTTCGTCTACCCCGAATTCCCCGACACCTTCTGGAGCTTTCGCCACGCGCTCAGGTTCGTCTCCAAAGGGGCCACCTACCCGCCGCTGGGGCTGATCACCGTGGCGGCGATGCTGCCCCACGAGTGGGAGAAGCGCCTGGTCGATATGAACGTGGCTCCCCTGACAGACCGCGACCTGGCCTGGGCCGATTATGTCTTTTTGGGCGCCATGACGGTGCAGCAGGCCTCCGCACGCCAGGTGATTGCCCGCTGCAACGCCGCCGGCGTGCCGATCGTCGCCGGCGGCCCGCTCTTTACAGAGGAGCCGGCCAAGTTCGCTACCGTCGACTATCTGGTGCTCAACGAGGCCGAGATCACCCTGCCCCAGTTCCTGCGCGACCTGGCCGCCGGCCGCCCACAGCGCCTGTACCGCACCAGCGAGTTCCCCAGCCTACACGAGACGCCACCGCCGCTTTGGGAGCTGCTCGACCTGCGCCGGTACGCCGACATGTGCATCCAGTACTCGCGCGGCTGCCCCTTCAGCTGCGAGTTCTGCAATATCACCGCCCTCTATGGCCACCGGCCACGCACCAAGCGCGCCGCGCAGGTCATCGCCGAGCTCGACACGCTCCACGGCCTGGGCTGGCGCGGCTCGGTCTTTTTCGTCGACGATAACCTCATCGGCAACAAGCGCCACTTCAAGGAGGAGGTCCTGCCGGCCCTGCTCGCCTGGAAGGCGCGCCAGAAGGGCTTCACCTTCCAGACCGAGGTCTCGATCAACCTGGCCGACGACCAAGAGCTCACGGCCATGATGGTCGCTGCCGGCTTTGACATGGTCTTTGTCGGCATCGAGACGCCCGACGAGGAGGCGCTGGCCGAATGCCACAAGGTGCAGAACGAGGGGCGCGACCTGGCGGAGAGCGTCCGGCGGCTACAGCGCGCGGGGCTGCAGGTGCAGGGGGGGTTCATCGTCGGCTTTGACGCCGACACGCCGGCCATCTTTCAGCGGCAGATCGACTTGATCCAGCAAAGCGGCATCGTGGTGGCCATGGTGGGCATCCTACAGGCGCCCCACGGCTCGGCGCTCTATGAGCGCATGCAGCGCGAGGGCCGCCTGCTGCGCGACCCCACCGGCGACAACACCGAGGGCGCCATCAACTTTCAGCCGCGCATGGACCCGGGCGTGCTCGTGGCAGGCTACCGGCGCATCGTGCGCGAGATCTATGCCCCGGCGGCCTACTATGCGCGCGTCCGTGCCTTCCTCAACGAGCTGGGCCCCGCCGCCTCCGCGGAGCCTGTGCGGCGGCCGCTCACCCTGCCGGAGGTCGTCGCCTTTCTCCGCTCGGTCTACCTCATCGGCATCCGCGGGGTCGAGCGCCGCCAGTACTGGTCGCTCGTCCTGACGACGCTGGTGCGCCGGCCACGCCTCTTCCCGCTCGCCATCCGCTTCGCCATCTATGGCCACCACTGCCGGCGCCATGCCCAGCAGCTTGCTTCGTAGTGCCCCACCCGGACTCCCCAACTTGTTGGGGCGTTCCCCAGCGCCCAAACAAGTTCGGGACTCCGGCCCGCAAGACTGGGGCGTTCCCCAGCGCCCCACCCGGACTCCCCAACTTGTTGGGGCGTTCCCCAGCGCCCGAACAAGTTCGGGACTCCGGCCCGCAAGACTCAGGCTTGGGCGGCGGGGGCGGGGCGCGGCGTGCGCCAGCGCAGGATGAGCATGCAGGCCATGCCCACGAGCGGCACCACGGCAACCATGAGCAGCGCCGGCTGCATGCCCAGGCGGTCGGCCAGAAAGCCGGTGAGGGTGACGCCCAGGCTGCCGATGACCCAGCTCATGCCCATCGTCAGCGCCGAAGCCAGGCTGACGCGGTCGGGCATCAGTTCCTGCCCAATGGCCACCGTCACCGGGTGGCTGAGCGCCGAGACAAAGCCCAGCCCCGCAGGCGCCAGGAGCGCCCAGGGCCCGCCCAGAAGCAGCGTGCCTACGAAGAGGGGCACCGACAGGACCTGGGCGAAGACCACGATCCGCCAGCGCGGCAGGCGATCGGAGAGCATGCCGCCCACCATCACGCCGCCTGCGCCCATGGCCGAGAAGATGAAGAGCACCTGGCTGGCCGCGGCGAGCGGCAGGTCGCGCTCGGTGTAGAGCAGTGGCAGGTACGAGACCAGGCTGTTCTCGAGCCAGGCCTGGAACACACAGGCGGCCATGAGCAAGACGATGGCGCCTGGCACGCGCGACGCGGGTCGCGCAGCCGCGGTGCGCTGCGTGGCACCGCGCACGGCGGCGGGGATGAAGAGTAGCATCGGCAGCGCCACCGCCAGCCCCACGGGCAGGAGCCAGAGCGACGCCGCGACGCCATGCCGCGTGTAGAGCCAAGCGCCCACGACCGGCCCCAGCGAAGAGCCGACGGTGCCGCCGACCATGAAGAGCGCCACCGCCGTGCCCCGGCGTCGCGCGAGCACCCGGCTCATGTGTGAAGTGCCCGCCGGATGAAAGGCCGCGGAGCCCAGCGGCGCCACGGCCAGGATGGCGGCCAGCACAGCGACGCTCGGCGCCAGGCCCACCAGGCTCATGCCCACCGCCATCACCAGCAGGCCCGCGATGGCGAGCAGCCGTGGGCCGTAGCGGTCGGCCACAGGCGCAAAGCCGATCTGAGGCAGCGTCATCGAGCCGCGGAACACCATGTTCAGCGCGCCAATGGCGCCGTAGGTCAGGCCAAAGCGCACGGCAAACAGCGGCCACATGATGGAGAGCATCGAGCTGTAGAGCTCGACCGCCAGGTGCGCCAGAGGATAGAGGGCAAGCGCCGGGTTGAAGTGACCCTGCGGAAGGTCGTCATGTCCGGTCGCAAGATGCATGCAGGTGCGCGATCCTTCGTGTGTAGCGCCCCTTGTGGGGCGAGGCTGAGCCGATGCGAGCGACGCTGGCCGCACCCTCAAGTATGGCACAGGTGCCGAGTGCAGGCAAATGGCGGGCCGCCTCGCGCCATGGTGCAACTGCTCAGCCCGTCATTGCGAGCCGCAGCGAAGCAATGACGGGCTGAGCAGTTGCACCATGGCCAGGGGACGAAGCGCTGAAGCGCTCACTACAAAGCCGCCAGCCGCGCCATGAGCTCGACCATCTCGCGCGCCTGTTGCGCCTGCACCTGCCACGAGCCATATTGGGCACCCTGGCCGGCGAGGGCACCCAGGCGACGCGCAGTCGCGGCATCCACCTCGCCGGGCGGGCACGTGGCCCACGGCGAGCCGGGGAGCGGCAGGAAGGTATGGCTGTGGATGCGGGCGCCGCGCGCGGCCAACTCGTCGATGAGGCCGAAGGTCAGCTCGCGGTCCTCGGCCGTCTCGCCCGGCAGGCCAAAGATGATATCGACGTTGGCGCGCAGGCCGGCGCCCTGGATGATCTTCACGGCACGGCGTACATCGGCGACGGTGTGGCCACGCCGCATCGCCTCGAGCTGGCGCGCGCTGCCCGATTGCGCCCCCACCACCAGGTTGTCATTGCCGCAATAGCGGGCGATCAGCTCCACCGCCGGCGCGCTGACCGACTCGGGCCGCACTTCCGACGGAAACGAGCCCAGGAAGATGTTGGCCCGGCCGGCCATCTCGCTCGCGCCGCGCAGCAGTGCCTCCAGCAGGTCGAGCCGTGGCCGGCCGTCGGCCGAGCCGTAGGCCAGGCTGTCGGGCGCAATGAAGCGGATCTGGTCGACGCCCTCGCGCAGGCAGCTCTCCACAGCGGCGAGTACGGCGCCGAGCGGCCGGTGGCGCAGGCGGCGCCCGGCCAGGAACGGCGTGGCGCAGAAGCGGCAGCGGTGCACGCAGCCCCGCGTGATCTCGATCGGCCCTTGGCGGCGATAGCGCGCCGAAAAGGGCGGATAGTCCGCGAGCGACACCGGGCGCGCCCGGCCGTTGAAGACGCGAGCGCCCTCCAGCGAGCGCCAGGCCACGCCGCGCACCGCCGAGCCGTCGCGCCCGGCAGCGAGCTCGCACAGCAGCTCGGGGAAAGCGGCCTCACCCTCGCCCACCACGGCATAGTCAAAGCCCAGGGCCAGGGTGCTCTGCCAGGCCGCCGTGGCGTGGGGGCCACCCGCCACCAGGCGCACGTTGCCGAGCGCACCTTCGCGCAACATGCCGCGCAGCTCGGCCAGTTCGGCGGCCACACGTGCCAGGTCGGGGCTCATGAACGAGTAGCCCACCACCACGAGCGCCTGCCGGGCGGCCAGTTCCTGCACCTGCGCCAGCGCCGGCGCGCCGGGCCGGGCAAAGTGCAGCGCCAGCTCGCGCAAGCGCGCATCGACCTCCAGCGCGCCGGCGAGCGCCGCCAGGCTGTTCCAGTTCTTGCGATGGCCCACAAGGACAACGGCCAGGTCCAGCAAACCCTCTTCACACCCTTTCCGACAGCAACCGCCCGGTGTACATAAGTCATTCTAGCGTACTATGGCGCTGTGTCAAGGATGTGAAAGCCCCGGGTATATCCCATCATCTTTCCCCGCCCCCGGTGCGGGGGCGGGGCTAGGGCCTGCGCCCAAAGGGTGCAGGCTGGGGGTGGGGGGCTTGCGATACGCGAGGCATGTCGACCGCGAGAGTACCATATCTGAACGGTGTTGACCCCAGGATACACCCAAAGCCCCTTGCTTGTAGTGCGGGAGAGCGAGCGCCGGGTTACCCGAAGAAGCTGGGCGCGCGGGTCAAGAGGAGCGAGTTGACCATTTCCTCAAGCTCTTCAATGGCGAACGGCTTGCGCAAGACGGCATCGGGGCAACTGTCTTCCAGGGGGACGTTGCCGGCCGTCATGAGCATGAAGGGGATGGGCGGCTCCAGCTTGGCCTCCTTCAGGTCATGGCACATCTCCAGCCCCGTCTTGAGCGGCAGCATATGGTCGGCGACGACGAGGGCCGGGCGCTCGCGCAGGGCAGTGTCGAGGCCGGTCTGCCCATCGTAGGCCTGCAGGATGGTGTGGCCGCTGCTCGTGAGCACCGTTTTGATGACATCGACGAGCGCCACTTCATCTTCGACCACCAGTATCTGCGCCATCTGTTCTCCACCTTTATCTAGACCGGCCGGCGGGCCGGCTCGATGCCGCCCTCCAGGGCGGGTTGGCCCCCAGCACGAAACGACGCCCACAAGCCGCCCGTGGCGGCCAAGGGGGCTAGGCTACGCCGGCTCGCGGCTGGGCGCCCAAACCTCCAGGGCGGGTTGGCCCTCTGCGCTGAGCGGCTCGCCCACCGTGAGGCCGTGCCCATCGACTGTGAGCTCGCGAATCGTCGCGTCATATCCGGGGCCGGCCATCTTGAGGACGGCGATGGCCCGCCGCAGCCGGGCCTGCTCGTGCACCTGGCGCAGCACGATCACGTTCTGCGCCATTGGCGCCAGCGCGGCGTCGGCGAGGCCAGCCGCTCCGGCAGGTCGGGGCGCCAACTGCGTGATCAGGCCAGTGACGCCCTGCTGCGGCAGGTACTGGGCCAGCCAGGTCAGGAACTCGCTTCGCTCGCGGCCGTTGGGGAAGGCATTGGCCAGCAGCTCGGCCCCGTCGAGCACGAGCCGCTTGATGCCCATCTCGGCGACCTTGTGCTGCACAAGCCAGCCAAGCCGATCCGGGTCGAGCTCCATAGGGGCCATGGTGATGAACTGAGCCTGGCCGCCCAGGTCGCCGCCCAGCGGCGCCGCCATCGCCAGGAGCTGCGAGCGGGTCTCGCGGAACCCCAGCCACAGCCCTGGCTCGTTGCGCCCGGCCCCGCCGGCCAGGAAGGCCAGGGCCAGCATCGTCTTGCCGGCCCCGGTCTCGCCGGCCACGAGGGTCGTCGTCGCCTCGGGCAGGCCGCCGCCGAGCATGGCGTCGAGCGCCGGCAGGCCGAAGGGCGCCCGCTCAGGGCTGACTGGGCGGTCCTCCAGTTGAAAGGTCGCCTGCAGCCGGGGCCACAGCATGATGCCGTTGGCGTCGATGGCGAAGGGGTGCAATCCCTCCAACGCCTTCTGGCCACGCATCTTGCGCACCCACAGGCAGCGTACGGTATGGCCGTCGACAAGCTTGCGCTGCAGGGCGATGACGCCATCGGTCAGGCCAAACTCGGGGTTATCCTGCGGCTCGTCGGGGTCCACCGTCTTGGTCAGGAGGAGTGTGATGCCCTCGACGGCGAACCAGGAGGTGAGCCCGTAGAGGAACTCGAACAGGCCCTCCATGCCGCCAGTGTAGGCCGCAAAGCTGCGCAGGCCGTCGATAATGACCATCTTGGGCCGCGAGTTGAGCACCGTCTTGCGCAGGACGTTGATCTTTTCCGGCACCGGCCGGTCGAGGAAGGGCACCATGCTCACCGTTTCGATCTGCGGGCCCACCAGCTTGAAATCGGCAAAGCGGAAGGTAGAAAAGTGCTCCAGGAGATTGTGGTGGGGCTCGTCGAGGCCGGTGACGAAGAGCACCCGCTCGCCGAGGCTCGCCCGGTGAAAGGCAACCTGCTGCACCAGGACCGACTTGCCCGTCCCCGAGCCGCCGGCAAAGATATACGAGTTGTGCTGCTGCAGACCGCCGCCGAGGACGAGATCCAGGTTGGGGACCCCGGTATCGATGATCCTGGGTTTCGCCTGCCCTGCTTGCGCCATGCTGCCGCAACCTCCGGCTGGAGCAGCAGCAACATACGTGCCAGAGTTTGGAGCACGAAGCACCTGAGATATGGCACGCATCGTGCTGGACGACCCGAGTATCGTGCAGAGAACCTTGGTCTGTCATTGCGAGCCGCAGCGAAGCAATCTCCAGCCACGACAGGGCACACCTCCCGCATAGGAGACTGCTTCGCTGCGCTCGCAATGACAAGCTCCTGAACAGCACAGCGGAGCAGCTACAGCCGAAACAGAAACGCGTTTGGAGGGCAGAGCGAGGATGAAGGTCGAGTACAACTTTCAGCAACTGCAGGACTGCCAGTGCAGCACCTGCAAGGTACACAACGGCTCCACCTGCGTCAGCCAAAGGACCGGCGGCCTAAAGTTCACCACCTGCGCTTCGCAGCCGCCGCCCGAGCAGGTGGAGGGCATCTACTGCGCGCAGATGAAGGGCCAATCGTCGTGCAACGATATGCAGGTGAATAAGGCTTGCATGTGCCCCACGTGCGGCGTCTGGCGCTCGCACGAGCTGGACACGAACTACTTTTGCGTGCACGGCTCGGCAGAGTAAAGAGCAGCGAGACCTGACAGGCCTTCGAAGACCTGTCAGGTCTCGCTGCGTCAGGTCTTGCTATTTGGGCATGGCTTGCAGGGCCGTGTAGGCCGGCCGCGGCTTGACGTCGGGATAGCCGGGGTCGGTGATGGCCCACCAGTATTGCTCGTTCTGCTCCGTCCAGCCGGGGTCCACGATGTAGATCAGCGACATCAGGCCGATCCAGGGCGACCAGTTCTGCTTGGCGTATTGGTAGGCGCGCACCAGGTAGTCGGCCTTTTCCTGCTCGGTCACCCGGTGCCAGGCGTACGCGGCGTTCACCGGGTCGCTCGTCCAACCCATTTCGAGGATGTAGATCTGCTTGTTGGTATCGCCGTACTTGACCATGATTTTGCGCAGGTCCTCGACGCGGCGGAAGCAGAAGAAGCGCTGCCCGCCGTAGGCCGGGTCGGCCGCCACCTGCTCGGGGCTCGTCTCGGGCGGCGCCTTGTAGCCGGGCGCGTGGGCGCCGAGGGCGTCAAAGTAGCCGGCGCTCGAGCCGCCCATGGCCTGGTAGAGCTGCTCCAGGTAGACGTCGTCGGGCATGGCCTCAGCGCTGTAGGTGCCGGTGGGCGTCAGGCCGGCCGAGACGACGATGGCGTTGGGGTCGGCCTGCTTGATGCGCGCATAGGCCACCTTGAGCAGCGCCGCGTACTGCGCCGGGCTGGGGGGCTGGCCGCCCCACTCGCGGGCCAGGTTGGGCTCGTTCCAGATCTCATAGGCCCGGAAGCGGCCTTTGTAGCGGCTGGCGAGGGCGTAGACGAAATCCCCGAAATCCTGATAGTTGGTCGGCGGCCCATTGGTGGGAAAGCCGCCGCCGGCCCACTGGGGCTGATGGTCGAGGCGCGCGATCAGATCGAGCTGCTGCTCGCCGATCCACTTGGCAATGTCGTCGAGCTGCGTCCAGTTGAACTGGCCCTTCTCGAGCTCCACCTCGCGCCAGCCGATGCCCTGCTTGATCCAGCCAAAGCCGGCGTTCTTGACGAGTTGCACATCGCGCGAGGCCACTTCGGGCCGCCACCAGAGGAAGGCCTGCATGCCATACTCGGGCGAGTTCAGGCGGACGGTGGCCGGCGCCGGGTTCGGCAGCGGCGTGGCCGTCGCGCCGGCGGGTGGCACAGTCGCCGTCTGCTCGGCGGCCGGCGCTTCGGTGGCCGTGGGCGGCACCGGGCTTGCCGGGACGTCGGTATTCGTCGCCGATGGCGCCACCACAGCGGTCGCCGGCGGCTCGGCGGTCGGCTTAGGCGTCGGCTCGGGCCGGGCGCAGGCCGACAGCACCAGGCTCAACGCCAGGGCCAGCAGGATGGCATGGCACGCCCAGCGCCGGCTCGCACGCCATTTGCGGTTCGCTTTCACTGTGCCTCTCCATTTCTAGCGTGCTGTCAACGCATTTTGGGGAACGGATTGAACGGATTATCCGCCTCCGACGAGGCCACTCCGTTCAATCCGTTCTCACAATCCGTTGACAGCGCTACTTGCCCATGCCCGCCAGGGCGTTGAACGCCGGGCGCGCGCCCCAGCCAGGGTCCACGATGCTAAAGGCCGACTTTTCGTCGCCCGGCCCGCACAGCGGCGCAAAGTTCAGGTTCCACAGGAACATCGGGCCCACAAAGCCCCAGTTCTTGCCCATCTGGTAGGCGCGCACGAGGTACTGTGCCTGCTCGTCGGCCGAGTTGTCGGAGGCGTATTCGTAGCCGGCGGCCGGGCCCCGGCCAAAGCCGTCGACCGATGCCCAGCCGAACTCGGTCGGCCAGATGCGCTTGCCGCCGTCGCCGTAAGCGACCATGATGTTCCGGTACCCTTCCATCGTGCCGCGGAAGAACCAGCTCGGGTGCCCGACGGCCTGGAAGCTGTTGGCCGGGTCGCGGTACGTGCGCCAGTCGGCATCGGGCGGGTTGTTAAAGCCCGAAGGGTGCGCGCCGACGGCATCGCAGTAGTAGCGCAGCCCATTGTCGTACATCTGGCGCAGGTACTGCTGATCGTCGATGGCGATGTTGCCGTCGTTGTAGCCGGTGGGTGTGAGCGCGCCGCTGATGACCACGGCGCCGGGGTCCACCGACTTGATGGCCCCGTAGGCAGCCTTGAGCAACTGCACATACCTGGCCGCGCTCAGGCGCCCACCCTGGCCGCCCCACTCGTACCACAGGTTCTGCTCGTTCCAGATCTCGTAGGCCTGCACGCGGCCCTTGTAGCGCGCGGCCATCTGCCTGACAAACTCGGCATAGGTGCCGGGGTCGGCTGGCGGGCCGGCTACGCTCTTGTCGTCGTCGCCGGGGCGCGCCCACTCGGGCGCCTTGACCACGCTGAAGAGCAGCTTGATGCCCCGCGCCGTGCAGGCATCGACGATGGCGTCCATGCGGCCCCAGTCGTACTGCCCAGGGCCAGGGTTGAAGCGGAACCACTCGATCTGCTGCTTGACCCAGCCAAACCCCAGCGCCTGCACTTTGCCCAGGCTGTTGTCATAGTTGACGTCGGTGACCATGTCGAGCTGGATGCCGTAGCCAAAGAACCCACCCGTCGCGCGTGGCGGCGGCGCAGTGACCGGGGGCGCGACAGGCGCCGTGGTAGGCTTGGGTTGAGGCGTTGGGCTCGGGATCGGCGTCGGGCTGGGCGTCGGCGTGGGGATGTTCAGCGCCAGCGTGCTCGGCGTGCCCAGGGTCGTTTTGCCGCCGTCCTCCGAGATCGCCAGGGTGAGCGTGTACTCGCCGGGCTCCTCGGCCGCCGTCCAGGTGACCGCCGGCGCATCGGCCGGGCACGTGCCCTGGTCGATCACCTGGCCCTCGTCGTTCTGCACCTGCCAAACGACGCAGTAGCGCTCAGCGGCCACTGCCGGCGTGCCGCCACGGCCGGTGGGCGTGCGTGCGATGCGCACCGTCTCCCAGATGTGGGCATCGTTGGCCGTGCCGGCCAGGTTGTCGATGGCCACGCCGTGCAGGGAGAACTGCTGGGCCAGCGCCAGCTTGACCTGCACGCTGGAGGCGTTCTCGACCCAGACCTGGTGCTGAGCGCCGGAGCCATCCTTGAAGGTAAAGTAGGTATGGCCGCTCGCGGCATTCCGCTGCAAGCCCGAGCCCAACTGCGGCAACTGCACCGCCAGGGGCTGGCCGGGCAAGACCACGCCGTCATCCGGGGCCACGGCGCCCTGGCCGGCCAGCGACAGCGCATCGCCATACACCAGCGGGCGCCGCGTATCGCCCACCTGGTCGACCGCGTTGGCATCGACGATGAGCTGCACCTTGCGCCGGTCGACCTGGCGGATGAGCTCGCGCAGGCAGGCCTCCATCGCACCGCCAGGGCCATAGGCCGCCGCGTCGCTCATCGCCGGGACGCGCAGGATGTCGGCCGCCCCGCCCAGCGCCGCCCAGTCGTAGCCGGCCGTGCTCCACGCGCCGCCGGCGGTGCGCTTGGGCTCGTCGACACGCACAGCGAGCACCTTGCCCGACTGGCGTAGGGTCGAGGCCAGCTCGGCAGCAAAGCCCGAGAAATCGTCGCGCAGGCTTTCGTCGAGGCCGGTGTACTCGAGGCTCAGGCCCTTGTAGCCGCCCTTGCTGACCGCGGCGACGATCGCCTTGACGTGGTCGGCCCGCGCCTTCGCGTCGACCAGGATATTGGCCACCCAGTCGCTGCGGGCCACGCCGTTCACCCGGTTGGAGAGCGCCGGCAGCACCAGCAACTGCTCGGGCGCCGAGCTCAGCGCGATCTCACCGCTCACCGCGCCGCCGTCGCCCAGCGAGAGGCCGGCCAGGTACAGCTCGGCGGCCACGTCGAGCGGCGCGGCGTTCACCGCGGCCACATCGGGCGCCCCGACGCCGATGGCCAGGCCCTGCGGCTGCGACTGCACAGTGGCTAGGGCCAGCGGCAGCGACGTCAGGGCCGCCTCCACCTGCTGCGTATCGCCCATCGCCTGGCTGGGCACCCACTGCCACTGCTTGCCGTCCCAGGCGTAGACGTCGAGGCTATCGAGTGCGCTCGCATCGGGCAGCCCCGCCGGCAGCGGCGCAGTGAACTGTGCCTCCTTGGGCCGGCTGCCGTAGGCATCAAAGAAGTAGAGCGGCCCCAGCACCTGCAGGTTGGCCGGCACCGCCTTGAGGGCCTGCGCGGCATCACCCTGGCCGGTCTGCTCCACCGTCCGCAGCCTCAGCCGCATCTGGCCGCTGAGCGCGCCCGGCGCCACAGCCAGGCGCCCTCCACCTTCCTCACCGACCACGCCACCGGCAGCTGTCACCTGGGGCAGGTCGATGTGGAAGAGGCGTACGCCGAGAGAGACCGGAGGCAACCAGAGGCTGCAGAGCAGGAGGACCGGCACGAGGACGAACTTGATGGCGCGCTCGGCCCAAGGATTCCCCAGGAGCACTCTGAGGCGCTTCATCCAGGGTGAGATCGCTTCCCTCATCGCATTTGTGTCCTTTCATAGGGTTATGCCAGGGGGCTCCAGGTCGGCGTGTAGGATGAGCGCGCCCCCCTGTACTTCGTCCAAGATGGCAGTGACAGGTGGTGCTATGAGACCAGATGAGAGGTGACCGGGAACAGCGATCAGCGCACCCCCGGTTCATAGGCCACGGCCAATGCCGCTGGAGTGGAAGCCTCCCACGGTGATAATGCGAATCGCCGGAGCATGCCGGCACGCGAGCCCGCGGGAGGCGGGTTCTTGGGCAAGGCATCTTGCGCAGCCTGCGCTATTCTATCATGAGCGGGGGCTTTTGACAAGTAGTAGAGTCTGTGCGCTACGATGCTCGTAGTGAGGGAGAGCGTACACGGGGCAGCCCATGGGCTGCCCCGTGTACGCTCTCCCTCACTACAAACGTGCTGGGCTTTGCCTGGAAGGCAACTCTGCGCTAGACTCCAGGGCATGAAAACGGCTGAATTCGACTATGACTTGCCGCCGGAGCTGATCGCGCAGACGCCCATCGAACCGCGTGACGCGGCACGGCTGCTGGTGGTGCAGCGCGCCGCCGGCACGCTCGAGCACCGGCGTTTTCGCGATGTGGCCGCCTACCTGGCCGCCGGCGACCTGCTGGTGCTCAACGAGAGCCGCGTCATCCCGGCCCGGCTGCAGGCGCGCAAGGTGCCCAGCGGTGGCCGCGTGGAGCTCCTGCTGCTGACGCGCCACGACCCGTACACCTGGGAGGCGCTCGTCGGCGGGCGACGCGCCCGTGCCGGTACCCGGCTGTGCATCGAGATGCCGGCGGGCTCGAAAGCCCGCCCTACGGAGACGGCAGGCGAGGACGCCTGCCCCACCATGCTGGAGGCAGAGATCATCGGCGAGACGGCTTCCGGCGGCCGCCTCATCCGCTTCTCGGCCGCGGTCGATGACCTGCTCGACACCCTCGGCCAGGTGCCGCTGCCGCCCTACATCCACACGCCGCTCGAGGACCGTGAGCGCTACCAGACGGTCTACGCCAGGGCGCGGGGCTCGGTGGCCGCGCCGACGGCGGGCCTGCACTTTACCCCACAGCTCCTCGCCGCCCTCGAGGCCGCGGGCATCGCCTTTGCCACCGTCACCCTGCACATCGGGCTCGACACCTTCCGGCCGGTCAGCGAAGAGCGCATCGAAGAGCACATCATCCACCGCGAATGGTGCCGCATCGACGAGGCCGCGGCGGAGGCCATTGCCGCAACCCGCGCCCGCGGCGGCCGCGTCGTCGCCGTCGGCACCACCACCGTCCGCGTCCTCGAGACGGCGGCGCAGGCGGCCCTCGCCAGCGGCTCAGCCGGCCCGGTGCTCCCCTTCGACGGCTGGACCGACCTCTATATCTACCCGGGTTACCGCTTCCGCGCCGTCGACGCCCTGTTGACCAGCTTTCACCTGCCGCGCTCCACGCTGCTCATGCTCGTCTCGGCCTTTGCCGGCCGCGAGCTCATCAGGCGCGCCTACGAAGAAGCAATCCGCGAGCGCTACCGGTTCTACTCGTTCGGCGATGCGATGCTGATCGTGTGATGCGTGATGCGTAAAACGTAATGCGTAATACGTAAGGGACGTGTACGCGACGCGACTGGCTGCACACGACCTTCACGTATTACGCATTACGTTCTACGTTCCGTACCCTCGCCCGACGCCGCGGTAGGTGAACCCCAGCGCCGCCATGCGCTCGGGGTCATAGATGTTGCGACCGTCGACAAAGATGGGGTGGCGCATGGCGTCGCGGATGCGCGCGAGGTCGAGGTGCTTGAACTCGTTCCACTCGGTGGCCACGATCAGCGCGTCGGCGCCCTCGGCCACTGCATAGGCGTCGGGGCAGCAGACGATATCGGGCAGCACGCGCCGGGCGTTGTCCATGGCCACCGGGTCGTAGGCCCGCACGCGCGCACCTTCGTGCTGCAGCAGGTGGACGAGCTCGAGGGCCGGCGCCTCGCGCATGTCGTCGGTGTTGGGCTTGAACGCCAGCCCCAGCAGGCCAACCGTGCGCTCGTCAAGCCCGCCCAGAAGGTCGCGCAGCTTTTGCACCACCGAGCGCCGCTGGTCGGCGTTGATCTCGAGCACGGCGCGCAGGAGCTGGGGGTGACAGCCGTGAATGGCCGCCATGTGCGCCAAGGCGCGCACGTCCTTGGGGAAGCAACTGCCGCCAAAGCCCAGGCCGGCGTCGAGGAAGGCCGGCCCGATGCGCCTGTCGTAGCCCATCCCGGCGGCGACCTCTTTCACGTCGGCGCCCAGCCGCTCGCAGATGGCGGCAATCTCGTTGATGAAGGAGATGCGGCTCGCCAGGAAGGCGTTGGAGGCGTACTTGATCATCTCGGCGGTGCGCAGGTCGGTGACGATGATGGGCGCGCGCAGCGGCAGGTAGAGCTGGGCCACCTTCTCGGCCGCCTCGCGGTTCAGTGAGCCCAGCACCACACGGTCGGGGTTCAAGAAGTCGTGCACCGCCGAGCCTTCGCGCAGGAACTCGGGGTTCGACACGACCCAGAAATCCACGCCGTCGTGGCGGTGGCGGTTGATGATATCGGCCACCCAGTCGCCGGTGCCGATGGGCACGGTGCTCTTGTTGACGATGATCAGCGGGTGGTCCATCACGGCCGCGATGGCGCTGGCCGCCGCGCGCACCGACTTTAGGTCGGCCTCGCCCTCCATGCCCGAAGGCGTGTCGACGGCGATGAAGACGAACTCGGCTTCGGCCAGCGCTTCCTCATAGCTTGCGGTAAAGCTCAAGCGGCCACTCGTGGCGTTGCGCCGCACCAGCTCTTCGAGGCCGGGCTCGTAGATGGGCATGAGGCCATTCTTCAGCCGCTCGACCTTGGCGGCGTCGATATCGAGGATGACCACATCGTTGCCCAGGTCAGCGAAGCAGGTGCCCGTCACCAGGCCCACATAGCCCGCGCCGATGACGCAGATGGACTTCACTCAGCTCCTCCTTGGGGGGTGTGGGTTGTCTGGCGGCGCCGCCAGACAACCCCAATAGCCCTTGAAAAGGGGTCCGCACCGGGTGAGCGCTACGTGCGGGGCACGGAGCGTGCGGCCCGGTTGTTGCCTCGCGGTGTTGCGCTCCGATAGGCTGCTAGGTCGTGTTCGCAAACCGCCGTGGTCTGGGGCCTTGTGCCCGTTTGGCCTCGCCGTGGCGCCAGATGCGCCGCCGGCGACGCC